>MDSW01217624.1_pt1 | contig 21053 bp, 20 predicted proteins | sample 811171 | NCBI WGS metagenome assembly MDSW01 (sample SAMN05326641, study PRJNA326480) | marine metagenome | isolation source: seawater | place: Atlantic Ocean: North West | collected 2012 | reverse complement strand
TTATTTGATTTTAGATGAGATGACATCAATAAAAGAATTTAAGATAATGTATGGAAATAAATATGAAGAAATAAATAAAATATATGAATTAGATGATTTTCATTATTTAGATGATTATTCATCTTTCAATCTAACAACGCTAACTTTAGCGTCAATTTTAAACTTAAATAGAATTGTTGAAGTTGGTGACAATATATCTAATTATAATCACAACAAAATTTTATTTCCAAAAAATTTAAGTAAAGTAAATTTTAAAACATATGAACACCCTAACTTATTAAAATTACTAGAAAAAATAAATTATAAGTTTATTTGGATCGGAAATAATTGGGCAAAATGCTATGATTATAATGAAAATTTATGTTTAAAACAAAATTTTAAAAATAAAGAAGCAAATTTAATTAATAATATTAATTTAGTTCTTATAAATATTTTTTTAAAAACAACACCATTTGATGTAATAATAAGAAAAACAAGTCAATTATTTAACAATAAAGTAAAATTAAATTTGTCGGGAAATGATTTTGAAGAAAATGATGCAATAGGAAAATTAATTAAATCAAAATTTAAAATAAATGAAAATAAAAATTATTTTTTTTTAATCCATCATTTTTCACCTCACAAACCTTACATATATGACTCTAATTGTAATTACGATGGATCATTAAAAACAAGTTTAAAAGATGACTTAGACGGTTATAAAAATAATTATTTGTGTACCCTGAATAAAATTGATCAATTTTTAAAGTTTATAAAAACTACTGATGAAGATGCTATTTTAGTGATCCAGGGTGATCATGGTTTTAAAAATGATGATAATATAATAACAAAAAGTGATAAAAATAAGTTTAAAATATTTAATTTAATTAAAACAAATAAAGATTGTAAAAATGACTATAAAGCTAAAAAGTTTTTGGGAAACATTAATTCTCTGAGAGTAGCTTTATCATGTGCTATTGATGAAGAAATACCTCTAATCGAAAATTATCCTGTTTTTAGTAATAAGATCAATAAAAAATTTGGGATTGTTAAAAAATTTAACTTAAATTAAAAAATACTCTTTGAAGATCCACCATCTATGGCAATTGCTGTTCCATTTATATAACTAGAGTATTCAGACGCAAGAAATATTATTAGTTGAATAAATTCATTTGGTTCTGCAATTTTTTTCATAGGGGTTTGATTAATAATATTTTTTAAATTTTTTTTGAAATCATTTTTATTTGAATTAGTTTTAACTAAACTAATTAATCGATCTGTCAAACATCCTCCAGTCAAGATTGTATTTACTGTAATTCCTTTATCTGCAACTTCTAAAGATAAAGTTTTTGAAAATGATGTAAGTGCTGCCCGAGTAACATTAGATAGACCCATATTAATAGCCGGTTCTTTTGCTGTAGTTGATGTCATATTAATTATTCTACCCCAACCTTTTTTTTTCATTTCTTTTAAAACAGCTTTACTTAAGCTAATTGCACTTAATAAATTTGAATTAATTGAACTTTTCCAATCTTTTAAATTTAAATTCTCAATTTTACTAGATTTTGGCCCACCAGAATTATTAATTAAAATGTCTACATTAGTGTTAAATTTTTTTTTTATCTTTTTTATCAAAAAACTTTGATTATTTAAGTTTGATATATCATGACGCAAAATTAATAACTTATTTTTGTCATTATTTTTCAAAAGTTTTTTAGAAGCTTTATTTAAATTTTTTATATTTCTGCTACATATACATACGTTTGCTTGAAGGTTTAAAAATTTATTAGCTAAAGCCAAGCCAATTCCTTTTGACCCTGCTGTAATTAAAACTGTTTTGTCTTTGAAATTTAAATTCATTTTAATCTAATTAATATATTTATTGATATTTTTTAATTTTATAGCATGTATATTATCTGGATAGTTTAATTTTTTGTTCAATTTGACATAAAAAAAAATAGCATAAGGATCAAATTTTTTTACATCTATGATTGAATTTAAATATTTTGAGTGATTTCCATAACAAATTGGAAATTTAAACTTCTTTTTTAGAATTTTAACCCTATTTAAATTAATATATTTTTTTTCTTTTTTGAAAGATGTATGAATCAAGCATATTTTTTTTTTATTCTTTTTTATCTTTTTTAAAATATTTTCAATATTTTTATAGTTTGATAATCCAGTTGATATAAAAACTTTTTTAGAATTTGTATCTAATAATTTTTTTATTAAGATTTCATCATTTAGATTTGAACTTAAAACTTTATAAAAATCTATTTTCATTTTATTCAAAAATTCAACTTTTTTATAATCATTAGTTACAATTCCCACATATTTTTTATTTTTTTTTAATTCATGGATAAAATTTTTTAATTCTGTATTTGGCAATTTATAATTTTTAAATTCATTTACATAAAAGTCATCATTTAAAATTTGTATTGTAACTCCGTCTATCTTACTTGAACAAAGTTTATTGAGATACTCTTTAAGATATATAGATTTCGCCAAATAATTAAGACCTATTTCTGCAAAGTATTTTATTTTCATTTTATTGCTAAAAATATTACAAACTTATTTATCAGTTATATAACTATGGTAATAATATAAATCAAAAAAATAATGACTTATGATTTTGTAATTATTGGATCTGGGCCAGCTGGTTCAACTTTATCTTGGAAACTATCAAATTTAGGTTTTAAAATTGCAATGATTGATAGAGCTATTTATGAGGAAAAAAGATTAATAAACGATTTTTTCTGTCCATATATTCATAAATCACCAAAGTTCTATACCCCAGTATATAGTGACCAACTTGGAGGTAACAGCGCTCTTTGGCATAGTAAAATTTACTTAATTTCAGAGAAGGAGTATGACCACACCAAGTGGGGTTTTGATTATAACGAGCTTAAATTTTACTCTACTGATCTTGCAAAAAAATTAAAAATAGAAGATGTTAAATTAACTGAGATTTTAACAAAGGATGAAAATTATTATCATACCTCTATTAGATCTAATTTAAAAAATTTATTCAAATATTTTAAATTAGACATAAATAATAATATTGAAATATACAAAGGTTATTCTCCAACAAAATTAAATTTTCAGAATAAAAAAGTAGAATCAGTTGAAATTTTGAATACTAAAAATCAAAAAAAAACTTTGTTTGTAAAAAAATCTTTAATATTCTGTGCTGGAGGTCTTGGTAATCCACATTTATTAATGAACTTAATTCCAATTAAAAATGAAATTGTTGGAAAAAATCTTTCCGACCATGCGCACGTTAATTTATGTAGAGTAAATAGTAATAAATTAGAAAATTATAAAAATATTCTAAAACCCAATATTAAAAATAATTTAACTATATTTAATTTAGATAAAAATGAGGAGTTGGCTCAAATTTTTGAGGAAGAAAATTTTTTTGCTGGGGTTCAATTAGATTATAAAATTGATCCAATGAGGAAAATTAGAAGATTATTTTTAAAAATAAATAATATTTATATAAGAAAAATATTAAGCATATTTGGTTTTTTAATTTTAAAATTAAATGGTTTAGTAGCAAAATTTGGAATTTTTTTTAATAAATATTATAAGTATTCATTTGAATTTTTTTTCTCTCAAAATCAAGATCCAAGAAATTTTTTAAAATTAGATCAATATAAAGTTGATGAGTTTGGTCTCAAAAAAATAAATATTAACTGGGATTTAACTAAGAAAGATAAAGACAAAATTAATTCAATAATTCAAAAATCGGTTGGTTTTAATGGAAAACTATTTCAATCTAGCGAAGATATAAGTTTTTCTAAAAATTTTTATAGTCACGGATTAGCAGGTTTACATCCTTCCTGTACTACAAAAATTGGTATTAATAAAAGTCAAGGAGTTGTTGATTCAAATTTAAAATTATATGATTATGAAAATATATTTGTAAGTGGATCTAGTGTTTTCCCTCAGAATGGGTTTACTAACCCAACTTGGACAATCATGACTTTATCTAGTAGGCTAGCTTCATTTCTCAAAGATAAAAATTAATAGACAAATCTATTTTTATTTAAGATTTTTTTAATTAAAAATTTTATTGAATCGTAAATTAAAACAATATCTTTTAGTTTTTTTTTATTAAAGTTTTTATTTTTTTTAAAAAAAGGTACGATTTCTTTTTTTTGTTTTAACCATTTTTTATAGTTAATTTCAGCATTTTCTTTCCTAAAATTGTGCTCATAAAAAATATTTTTTGTGTTAATTTTTTTTGAATTTTTTCCAAACAAAAAGCCTATTTTTTCATCAGAAATATATTCATCCATTGTAGCTTCATTAAAACCTACAATATACTTTCCTTTTGATAGAGCTTCTACGATACTCATACCAATACCTTCTTTTTTTCTTGGTGCTATGAAAACATCACAATGTTTTATTAGCTCAAGGTAATCATTTTTAGGTAGAAATTGTTTTTCAATTATTTTTATTTTGATATTTTTATAGTTATCTAAATTTTCAGTAATTTTTCTGCTTGGGTCAACTAATGGAAAATATATAATTTCGCTTATGTCTTCAGTATTGAATGATGTAATCCAATCTTTAATTTTTATTTGGCCTCTATCCCAAAAAAATATTTTTAATTTATTTTTTATCTGAGAATTGTATTCGATATTAGGTTTTATAAAATACCTTAATTTTAAAATATCTATTTTTTCATCATCTATGCTCTCACTTATTTTTCTAGAAAATTCTAAAACTTTGATGCCTACAAGTGAGATTTGTCTCCAAAATATTTTTTTTTCAAAATTATTTTTAAAAATAAGACCATCATACATTGGTGCCCAAAGTATATTTTTATCAGATAATTTTTTCATTACTTGATAAGGAAAAATTACATGAAAAAAAAAAATATATTCAAATTCTTCTAATTTTTTTATCTCAAATTTAGATTTTGGCTTCCACCAGAAGTTTGTTATTTCAAATTCATCATTAAATATATTTCTTAAAAAATCACCACTTCTAGTAAATTCATGATGCCAATAGTCAACAAAAGCCAATTTTTTTTTTTCCACAAAATTATATTTTCAAAGTTTTTTTTATTGTGTCATGATTTAATTTAACCCAATTTATCACATTATCTAAACCATCTGAAATTTTAATCTTTGGTTTCCAGTTTAATTCACTTGATACTTTAGAAATATCTGAAATATAAATTTTTTGATCACCAGGTCTCCAGTCATATTTTTTATGATTAATCTTTTTGTTAAGTTTCATTTGCAATGTATCGATTAATTGAATTAAACTAAGCGAATTTCTGCTCCCTCCACCAACATTATAAATTTTACCTTTGGTTTTTGATTTTATGGCAACTTTATAAAATAGTCTTACTAAATCATCTATATACAAAGCATCTCTTACTTGTTTTCCATTTCCAAATATTTTAATTTTTTTTCCAAAAACAGCTGATATGGTTAACCATGTTATCCAACCGTGATCTTCAATTCCATATTGCATTCCTCCATAAATACAACTTAATCTTAATACAGTGGTATTTAAATTGTAAATTCTTGAATAATCCCTTACATATTGGTCAGCAGTGCCTTTGGAACATCCATAAGGAGAATAAAAATCTAAGGGAAATTTTTCATTAATATTTTTTGAGGAGGTATTAAAATAATATCTTTTTTTATCTGAAAAAATATTTGCTTTTATATTCCCATAGACTTTATTTGTAGAAATATAAATTAATTTTGAGGTTTTAGAAAAAATTCTGATCGACTCTAAAATATTAAAAGTACCTAGGGCATTAGATTTAAAATCTCTTTTTGGATCAATAACTGATTTTGTTACAGCAACTTGCCCGGCACAATGTAATATTAAATTAGGCCTAGTCTTTGATATTATTTTTGAGATTTTTTCATAATTTGCAATATCTACTTTGTAAAAGTCTACTTTAATTTTTTTTTTTAAATTTAATAAGTTATTTTTGCTCCCTTTTCTTGATAAGTCGTCTACTAAAATTATTTTCCATTTATTTTTGTTAAATAATAAAGCAGCGTTGGAACCCATAAATCCTGCACCACCTGTAATTAGAATTTTTTTCATAATAAAGATCTAATTATAGTATTGGATATTAAATATCAATTAATCTTTATAGTAGATTGAGATAATATTTTCATATATTTAAGTCTCCAAAGAAATGAATTATTTTAAAATATACTTTTCATTTATTAAAGGAATTTATCAAGGAAAAAGTCTTTGTAGAATTTTTCAAAATCTTGAAATGAAAAATAAAAAATTGTCAGGAAAGATAATTGAGTTTGGTGCTGTACCAAAATCAAATAAAAATTTTTCAAGTTTAGTTAAAAAAAAAAAAATTATTAAATTAGATTTCGCAGATAAATATTTAAATCATAAAGATATAATCAAAGTTGATTTAAATAAAAAATTAAAAATTAAAAATAACACTTATGATACTGTTCTTTTTTTTAATGTTTTGGAGCATTTGATTGAAATAGGCAATGCTAGAGATCAAATATATAAAATATTAAAAAAAAATGGTCGATTGATAGGTTCCACTCCTTTTCTGTATAGGTATCACGGAGCACCATCTGATTATTATAGATTTACTAATTCATTTTATGAAATTTTTTTAAGTAAAAAATTTAAATTTGTAAAAGTTAAAAACTTGGGTTTTGGACCATGTTGTCTTTGTTATTCTTTTCTATCTGACTTTACAAAAAAAATACCTTTCTTAAATATTGTATTGTTCTCATTTTCGTTTATTCTTGATTTTATTTTGAGTTTGCTTGTGAGGTATGAATTAAAAGATATTTTTCCAGTAGCTGTATACTTTGAAGCAAAAAAATAATTTATCTATTTAAATAATTGTTGCTGATAAAAACGATTAATTTTTTTATTGATATTTTTTGCTTGCTAAATAAAGTTTTTAAATATTTGATAATTATAAGAAAAAATAAAAATAATTTATTTTGACCGTTATCAAATCTAATTTGTATTTTTTCAAAAAAATGTTTTTCTTTATCAAGAGTTGCAGATATACCTCCAGGTCTAAAAATTCCAAAAATTTCATCTTTCTTTGTAGCCATTCCTTTAAAATTATTATGTACAATCATTCTGTAAAAGTAATCGAAATCAGATGAATATTGATATTTTAAACTGTATTTTCCATTAATTTCTGCTGCCTTCTTTTTAATAAAAAAACCTGTTGAATGACTTGTATAAAAAAACCAGGAATATTTTATTTTTTTTGGATAATAACCACTTAAAATTCCCCAATGTTTTTTTACTGTACCAAATAAAAAATCTATTTCAGGAAATTTATTAATATAACTTACCAATATTTTTGTAGCCTCTGGAAGAAGTATATCGTCACCGTTTACAATTCCAATTAAATCTCCTGTGGATAAAGACAATCCTTTGTTAATTGCATCATAGTTACCCAAATCATTTTCAGAAATTGCATAATCAATATCATTAATATTTTTTTTGATAATATCTAAAGTTCCATCTGATGATAATCCATCAATTACAATATATTCAATGTTATCGTATTTTTGATTCTTAATACTTTTAATTGTTTCTTCTATTGAACCAAAATTATTTTTTACGACAGTAATAATGCTTATTAATGGTTGGTTATTTTTGCTTATCTTTTTTATCCCTTTTAGTCTTCTTCCATCTTCAAATACTCTTGAGGGATTAGGATCTAAATAATATTTTTTAGTTATTTTTTGAAAATTTGAATACATAAATGTAACGTTTTAAATTCATTTATAATTATAGAATTTAATTTTTTTAAACATTTTTCCAGTTAAATTATACTATAATAAATATATAAATTATAACATTAAGCATATTTGCAATTAATCAAAATGAAATATAGAGAAAAAAAGCGAACAAGTTTTTAGTAAAATTATTTGATTTGAATTTATAATTAAATAAAGACAAAAAAGTAAGTAAAAATTGAATGAAAAAAAAAATTTATTATTGGTCACCATTTTTCTCAAATATCGCTACTATCAGAGCAGTAATAAATTCAGCTTTGTCATTTAAAAGATTTTCAAATGAATTCGAACCAGTAATAATTGATGTATTTGGAGAATGGGAAGCTTATGAAGATTTATTTATAAAAAATAAAATCTTAGTTAAGAAGTTATATTTAAATAATTTTTTCAAAAGGAAAAAAATTCATGGTTATTTTTTAAGCAGATATTATCAAATAAAAATATTTATCTTAGCTTTTTTTCCACTAAAAAATTTATTAAAAAAAAATAATCCAGATTTCATAATTTTACATTTAGTTACATCCTTACCGCTATTTTTGAACTTCTTGTTTAGTTTTAAAACTAAAATAATCCTAAGAATTTCAGGCTTGCCTAAGTTAAATTTTATAAGATTATTTTTTTGGAATATTTTTCTTAAAAAAATTAATATTGTTACATCACCCACAAAAGCTACATTAGATTATCTTAAAAGTAAATTTAAGTTAAATAAAATTTATTTGATAAGAGATCCAGTTTTAGATGTTTTAAATATAGAAAATAAAAAAATAAATAAAGATCCAAATATAAAAAATTTTGTTGCAATTGGAAGACTAACTAAACAGAAAAATTTTATCTTTCTTTTAGAGTGTTTTAAAGAAATTATAAATAAAAATCCTAAAATATATTTATTCATTTTAGGTGAAGGAGAAGATTATTATAAACTAAACAAATTTATAAAAACAAATAATTTACAAAAAAATATATTTCTTAAAGGTTATCGAAAAAATGTTTTTGAATATTTAAAATCAAGTGATGCATTTATTTTATCATCACTTTGGGAAGATCCTGGATTTGTTTTAATTGAGGCCGCATATTCAAATACATTTATAATTTCAAGTAATTGCAATAATGGCCCAGTAGAAATAGTCGATAAAGAAAGAAATGGATTTTTGTTTGAGTCAAATAATAAAAAGGATTTTTTAAAAGTATTTGATAAGTTTGAGAATTCTAAAATATCCTCTATATATGAAAAAAAAGTAAACGCCAAAAAAATGTCCAGAAAATATTCATTATTTAACCATTATAAAGAATTTATAAAAATTTTGTAGTTTATGATTTCGAATAATCAAATAAAAAAAATATTAATTTTTGTTCCATCAATTGAAGATGGTGGTGTCGAAAAAAATTTATTTTTAATTTCGAATTATTTTTATCAGAATGGAATAAATGTAAATATAATTTCAGCGAATCGAGATAAAAAGAAATATTTTAACAAAAAAATAAATTTTATTTGCCCCAAATCGAATTTTTTAAATAAAAAAAATCGTTTTTTTAAAACTATTTACTGTTTTTTTCTTTTATTGTTTTTTTTTATTAAAAATAACAGAATATTAATTTTATCTTTTCAGGCGAATATATATGCTATTTTTTTTTCTTTTTTATTTGGAATAAATATAATTACAAGATCAAATACAGCGCCTCCAGGATGGTCGTCAAACATCTTTAAAAGACATATTTTTAAAATTTTCTTTAAATATCCAAAAAGAATAATTGTAAATAGTTTAGATTTTAAAAAACAGCTCGATGAAGAGTTTGGTGTAAATTCATTATGTATCTTCAATCCATTTGATGAACAAATTATAAAAAAAAAAATTAAAAAGAAAATTAAATTTAGATTTTTTAAAAAAAAAACTTACAATTTTATTAATATCGGAAGAATGACAGATCAAAAAGATCAATTACTTATTCTTAAAGCATTCAAAGATTTGAAAAAGAAAATTAATTATAAATTAATAATTTTAGGGAAAGGCAAAAATAAGAAAATTTTACAAAATTATATTGATCAAAATCAACTAAAAAAAAATATAAAATTAATTGGGTATAAAAACAATCCATATCCATATTTATTACTTTCAGACATTTTTGTTTTATCATCAAAATTTGAAGGTTTACCAAATGTTTTACTTGAGTCTCAATATTTAAAAAAAATTATCATATCTACTAACTGTCCGACAGGCCCTAGAGAAATTTTACTTAATGGAAAAGCAGGATTTTTATTTAATGTTGGAAATGTAAAAGAGTTACAAAAAAAAATTTATTATGTGACAAATAAAAAAAATTCAAAAAATATAAATAAAAAAATAAGATTAGGTTATTTATCTATGGACAGATTTAATTATTCGAAAAATATGAAATTATATCTTAAAGAGGTAAAAAAATATTTATAATTTAATTAATTATGGAAATATTTACTTTTACATTATCTGCATTTGTTGCACTAGTATCAATCTTTGGATATGGAAAATTATTTGAAACATTTTTTTTAAAAAAAAATGTAATTAGTATAGGGTTAACTGGTTTTTTTGGTCTTTTTTTTTTAAGTATAATCTCCTATTTTACTCATATATTTGTAGCTCATGGTTATCTACATAATTCTGTTATTTTAGTTGTAGGAGTTTCATTTTTTATATTTTTTTTTCAAAGAGATTTATTTATTATTAATAAAAACCACTATATTATTTTTTTACTTCTCATTATTGGTATATTTATAGCTAAATCTCACGATGATTTTTCATATTATCATTTACCTAACGCCTTACATTTTGTTGAAAATAAACTTGAATTTGGTTTAGGAAATTTAAATCATGGTTTTAAACATCATTCATCAATATTTTATTTATATTCTATATTTTTTCTTCCATTTATAGATTTCTATTTATTCAATGTTTTAAATTTTTTCTTTTTACTCTTTACTGTAATTTATTTATTTGACAGCATTAAAGCTGATATAGAAACAAAAAAATTTGACAATATAAGTCTTGTTAAGACTATTTTTTTAACTCTATTCATAAGTTTGTTTAATAGGATTGGTGAATATGGAACTGATATAACAGGTCAGTTATTGGCAGGAATTTTAATTTGTATAGTATTTGAGAAAACTTATAGGTCGCAAGTAAACAAAAATATTTTATTGATTGTATTATCAATAATTACTTATTTAATTACAATAAAAACATATTTCATAGTATATATTTTATTCCTAATATTTTTGATATTTTTAACGAATAAATTTAAAGGTCTAAAAGATATATTTTTTACAAAACTTTCCTTGTTTGTATTTTTTGTAGGTATTCTTTTTATTTTAATTAATATTTCAGCTACTGGATGTTTTATCTATCCTATTTCAAAATTGTGTTTTCCTAATCACTTTTCATGGGGATTAAAAATTGAGACAGTAACTTATTTATCTAATTGGTATGAAATTTGGTCAAAAGCTGGAGCGGGACCTAATTTTAGGATAGAAGATCCACTTACTTATATCAAGCATTTCAATTGGGTGAGTAATTGGATTGATAAATATTTTTTTACAAAAGTTTCTGATTTTCTATTTGCAATTTTTGTAACAATGATTCTTGTTTTGTTAATTTATAAAAAAAATTTTAATTTAAATTTTAGAGATTATGCTAAAAAAAACATAATATTATATCTACTCATTTTTTTATTATTTGTATTTTGGTTTTATAAATTTCCATCTTTAAGATATGGCGGTTATATTTTATCAATATCAATTATTATAATTCCTTTTTCTTTTTTATTTAACTTCAAAAAGATTTCTTATAAAATGATATCAAAGAAATTTATAATTTTGTTTTCAATTAGTATTCTTATATTTATTTCAAGAAATATTTTGAGAATTAATAAAGAATTTAATTACGAAGCAGTGGAAAAGTTTAGTTCTTTCCCTTTTTTTTACGTAAAAAAAACTAATTATGTAGAACAAATCATTAATAATGAAAAAATTTTTAAAGTTATTGAAGGCAGTTGTTGGTCAACACCCTCTCCATGTTTAAGTAATACTAACAAAAAAATAGAGAAAAAATATACATATAGATTTTTTTTAAATAAATAAAAAATTAAATGAAAAAAAAAATTTCAGTTATTATACCCTACTTTAAAAATCTTAAGTATCTTCCTATAGCAATTAAATCTGTTGTTGATCAAAAATTTAGAAATTACGAAATAATATTGATTTACGATGATACAAGTAAAGAAGATTTAATAGAAATAAAAAAAAAATATAAAAAACTAAAAAACTTTACAATTTTAATTAATAAAAAAAACAAAGGTGCAGCTGTATCAAGAAATATAGGTTTGTTAAAAAGTAAAGGAGAATATATAGCTTTCCTGGACGCTGATGATTATTGGAAGAAAAATAAACTTAAAAAGCAATTAAACTTTATGGAAAAAAATTTCATAGATTTTTCTTATACAGCTTATGATATTATTTTTAAAAACTTTAAGAAAAGACACAGTGTAAAAAATACTTATTCTTATTATGAGATGTTAGCAAAATGTGACATAGGTCTTTCTACTGTAATTATTAGTTCAAATATTCTCAAAAATGGCTATTTTCCAAAATTAAAAACGCAAGAGGATTATGGTTTATGGTTAAAATATTTAAGAAAAGGTGTAAAAGTTGGTGGATTAAATATTTCACTTAGTTGTTGGAGAAATTTAGAGAATTCATTGTCTAAAAATACTATTCAAAAACTTAGAGATTCATTTACTGTTTATAATAAGCTTGAAAAAAAAAATTTTTTAGAGTCTATATTCAGGGTATTAATACTTTCTATGAACAAATTAATTAAAACATTTAAAAATAAATTATAAAATGAGAAAAAAAATTGCATTAGTAACGGGTATAACAGGTCAAGATGGATCTTATTTAGCTGAATTATTATTAAAAAAAAATTATATAGTCCATGGTATTATTAGAAAATCTTCTTCATTTAATACTGGCAGAATTGATCATCTATATATAGACCCACATAATAAAACTAATTTTTACTTACATTATGGAGACTTAACAGATTCTAATAATATTTATAATTTGATATCTAAAGTTAAACCAGATGAAATTTATAATCTAGGCGCTCAAAGCCATGTAGGTGTTTCTTTTGTTAATCCAGAATATACTTCTGAGGTAACTGGTTTAGGCACTTTAAGGTTATTGGAGGCAATAAGATTTCTTAATTTAAAGAAGACAAAATTCTATCAAGCAAGTACTTCTGAATTATTTGGACAAACTAATGATAAAAAGTTTTTTGATGAAAATTCAAATTTTTATCCAAAATCCCCTTACGGGGCTGCAAAATTATATTCTCATTGGATAACTAAGATCTACAGAGAAAGTTATGGTATATTTGCGTCAACTGGAATTTTATTTAACCATGAGAGCCCCAGAAGAGGTGAAACATTTGTAACTAGAAAAATTACAAGATTTTTAGCAAGAAGATACTTAAATTTAGAAAAAAAATTATTTTTGGGAAATATTTATGCAAAAAGAGATTGGGGTCATGCAAAAGATTATGTTGAAATGCAATGGAAAATTTTACAACAAAAAAAACCTGAGGATTATATTATTGCAACAGGAAAAAGTTATAGTGTAAAAGAATTTATTAATGAAGCCTGTAGACAAATCGGGTTTAATATAAAATGGGTAGGAAGAGGTTTAAAAGAAAAGGCTATATTGATTAACGGAAATAAAAAGGATGTTTTAATTCAAGTAGACAAAAAATATTTTAGACCCAATGAAGTACATTATTTAAAGGGAAAAAGTTTTAAGGCTATAAGAAAACTAAAATTTAAACCAAAATATACTTTTAAAACACTCATTAAAGATATGATAATTTCTGACTTGAAAATAGCTAGATCAGAAATGAAAACTAATGAGAATGATAAATAAAAATTCAAAAATTTTTATAAGTGGTCATAAAGGGTTAGTTGGATCTTCGGTGTATTCACTTTTGAAAAATAAAGGGTATAAAAAAATATTTGTTGCGAGCAAAAATAAATTAAATCTTTTAAATAAAAAAAAAAGTAGAAAATTTCTTAAAGGTTAACAAAATTGAGTTTATTGTTAATTGTGCCGCTAAAGTAGGGGGTATACTTGCTAATTCTTCTAATCCAGTAGATTTTTACTATGAAAATATTCAAATGCAAAATAATTTACTTATGGCAGCAAGTAAATTTAAGATTAAAAGATTTATATTTTTAGGCTCATCTTGCATATATCCAAAAGAAAGCAAAACCCCAATTTTGGAAAATCAGTTATTAAGTGGAAAATTGGAGAAAACAAATGAAGCTTATGCTCTAGCAAAAATATCAGGTATTAAGTTGTCAGAATTCTTATTTAGTCAAAAAAAATTAGATGTTATCTGTTTAATGCCTACAAATTTATATGGTATTAATGATAACTTTGATAAATTTTCAAGCCATGTAATTCCTGGAATGATTTCTAAATTTATGAGTTCAAAAAAAAATAAAAAAAATTCTGTTGAATTACTGGGAAGCGGAAAACCCTTAAGAGAGTTCCTTTTTAATGATGATTTAAGTGAGGCAATACTTTTAGTTTTAAAAAAATCAAAAAGAAAAATACTTAATATTTCAAATAATAGTTTTCCAATATTTAATGTCGGAACAGGAAAAAATATATCAATAAGAAATCTTGCTATATTAATAAAAAAAATTACGAATTTTAATGGTCAAATAAAATTTAACAAAAATTATCCAGACGGCACAAAAAGAAAAAACTTAAATTCTAATAAAATAAGAAAGTTAGGCTGGAAACATAAAATTAGACTTGAGGATGGAATTAAAATAATTTTAAGTAAAAAATTTAAAAATGTATAGTTTTATAAATTTTTTCCTTGAAATAAATTATAGCGAAAAACACAAGAAAATAACCAACGAGGTTAAGGTATTTTTTATTGGCGGTCTTCTATTTTTAATTGGCATTTTGTTTACAAGCATTCCTTTAGACATAAAAATGTTTTGTGTTATCATGTACATAATTGGAATATCTTCTGATAAAAAATATTTATCCTCTCCAAATTTAAGATTATTTCTACAAACTTCATTGATAATAGTCTCAATTTATGTTCTTAAGATACAAATTAATGAGACAAGATTACCAATAATTGATAATTTTTTAGATAAAGGTTTTTTTTCAATTATATTTACGACTTTTTGTATATTAATACTGATTAACGGTTCAAATTTTATCGATGGAATAAATTGTAATTTAATTTTGTATTATTTATTAATTACTTTTTTATTTATATTTGTTAATCACGATAATTTTTTTTCTCTTATTAATAGAAAAGATCTCATTATTATCTCAATTTTCTTATCTTCAACTTTGTTACTGAATTTTTTAGGAAAGATTACTTCAGGTGACAGTGGAGCTTATCTTTTAAGTTATATTTGGGGCCTAAATTTAATTCAAATTTCTTCAAACAACAGTTTTGTATCTCCTTTTTTCATAGTTTTATTATTGTGGTATCCAGCATTTGAAAATTTGTTTTCTATAATCAGAAAATTGAAATTGAACAAATCTGCACTTGAAGCTGACTTCAATCATTTGCATCAATTATTATTTTTACTTATTAATTTAAAAATAAAAAATAAAAGATTAGCAAATAATTTAAGTGGAATATTAATAAATACTTATAATTTATTAATTTTTACCTATGCTATAAATTATTATAACCACACAGACATCATGATCATGTTAACTCTAATGAACTTAACTGTATATTTATTGTCTTATTTTTTAATATTAAATTTTATAAAAAAGGTTTTGAAAAAATAAATTAAGCATTTTAAGCAATATTAAGAAACCATCTTTAATTGCATTTACTTTTTTCTTACCACCAATTCTTTTAAATTCATAACAGGGAAAATCAGTATAAGAATAATTTGATTTACTAACTTTAATTGGTAATTCTACGCAGATTTTAAAGTCGGAACTTTTTAATTTTAATTTTCTAGCTAATTTTGTTTCTCCTATTACAAATGTGTAAAGTATATCAGAAATTTTCAAGTTAAAAAAAATGTTGCCAATTAGTGTAAACATTTTATTTCCAATAAGCGTGATTATGGTGTCATCTTCACTTCCAGCGTTTTGAGAGTATCTGGATCCAAATATAAACGAATATAATTTTGTTAATTTCATCATTTTATATACCTCTGCTGGATTCATTGATCCATCAGCATTAATGATGCAAAAGTATTTTGTATTTATTGTATTAATACCTTCTATTAAAGCATTTCCGTATCCAGTTTTTTTACTTTTAAAAATTTTTGTTTTTTTCAAATTTTTAACTATTTTCAAATAATCCGTATCATCATATTTATCTACTACTAATATTGTTTTGTAATTAAATTTACTTAATTTTTTTAAAAAAATTCCAATAGATTCTTTTTCATTTTTGACAGGAATAAGAAGAGTTAAATTGTTTATCATATGATTTTTAATTATTATTAATTTCTTCCATTCTAATATTTGTTAAATAAAGATAAAATATCATTTATTGTACTTAATTATTTTATTAATATATAAATTATAAGCTTGCAGTAATTAAAATTTTTATTTCAACTTAATAAACTAAATAGACAATTATTGAAACAAGTAAAATATGATAAAAAATTTGTTTATCAAAATACTACTATAACAAATGAAATTTTTTGTAAAATTAATATTAGATTTATTTGATATCATCACAGAAAAAAAAATCACAAGAATTTTAAGAAATAAATTTAAAAAAAAAATACCAATCATAATTGATGTTGGTTCACATAAAGGTGAGTACATATTTAATATAATAAAAAATTTTGAATTTGAGAAAATTCACTCATTTGAACCAAATCCCAAGATATTTAATATTTTAAAAAAAAATTTACGTAAATATAAAAATATCCAAATAAATAATTTAGGAGTTGGAGAATTTGATAAAAAAGAAATTTTAAATGATAATATAGAAAGCTCATCTACATCTATAAACAAACTTAATAAATCATCAAAATATTTTAAAAAAAAATATTTTCTTTTAAATCCATTTAATAACAAGTCAATTACAAATCCAATAGAAATTAATGTAATAACTTTGAATTCATTTATAAAACAGGAAGAAATTGAATATATTGATTTGTTAAAAATCGATACAGAGGGTTATGAATTAAAAGTTTTATTGGGCCTCGGTGATGAAATAAAAAAAATCAAGTGTATTCATTTTGAGCATCATTTTGATGATATGATTATTAAAAAGTATACTTTATCAAATATTCATGATTATTTAATAAGTCATCACTTTAAAAAAATTCATAAAGTTAAAATGAAATTTAGAAAATCATTCGAATATATATATGAAAATCAAGAAAACAAATATGAATGAAGTTTTAGCATCAATAATAATTACCTCATTTAATAAAGGTAAATTTATAAAAAAAACTATTAAATCTGCTTTAAATCAAAATTACAGAAAAAAAGAAATTATAGTTTTTGACGATAAATCAACTGATAACTCAATAAATATAATCAAAAATTTTAAGAAAATAAAAATAATTACGAATAAAAACAAAAAGAAAAAATCTGGACCTTTAAATCAAATAAACGCTACACTGACGAGTTTTAAAAAATCTAAAGGGAAATATATTTTTTTTCTTGATGGTGATGATCAATTTAAAAAAAATAAATTAAAAACTTTTATGAAAATTTTTGAAAATAATAAAAAAATTAATTTCCTTCATGATAAGCCATATTTATTTAATGAAAAAAGGAAACTAGACTTAAAAAAAAAATTACATTTTTTTTCTATTTGGCCAAGTGTTTATCCAACTAGTTGTATCGCCATAAAAAAATCATATCTAATTGATTTTTTGAAGGTATTAAACAAAAATAATTATCCAAACCTTGAGATTGATGCAAGATTATTTATTTTTGCTTATCTTAATAAAGATTTAAAAAATATAAATAAATCTTACACAGTTTACAAAAAAGACTATTACGGAATTAGCTCAAATTACAAAAAATTCTCTATTAAATGGTGGAAAAAAAGATGTGAAGGATTTGAATTTATGGAGAATGTAGCAAATAAACTTAATTTTAAATTTTTAAAAGGTCCAGATTATTTTTTAACTAAGTTACTGAATCAATTTTTTTAGAAATTAATTTTGTAATTTACTTATCATTAAGCCATAATTTATCCAAAAGAGAGTTGCGCCATAAGTGGTAAAAAAACTTCCTGAAGGTAATAATGGCATTAAAGAAAATAAAACATATAGTGAAGACGAAAGAACAATCAAATTCTTTGACTTTAAAAAGTTTTTATAACTTAAGTAGAAAGAACAAATTATAAATATTACAAAGGATAAATATCCAAAAGTGCCAGTTTCAGCTAATAGTTCTAAATGAATCTGGTGTGGGTGTATAGACGCTGCATTATCATTAAAATGAAGGTTTTTGTTTTCATATTTTTTCTTATTACTTTCATTTCTATAATTTTTTATGCCAACCCCAAACAATTTATTATCTAAATAAACTTTATAAGCTCTATCATAATTAGCACCATAAACAGTAAAATTAATTACTTCTTTAAAACTAAATTTTTCTTTTATTTCAACTTTGTCAGTTTTTAAATTTCCAACGATGATTGGTTTAAGAAATTGTCCCCAAAATCTTTTATTATACTCCTCATTTAATGATATAAATAAAACTATAATAATACCTGTAAAAAATAATATAAATATTTTTTTTAAAAAATTCTTACTATCATAAATTGATATAAATAAAATCGACATCAATAAGACTCTTATAAAATTAGATCTTTCTCCAATTAATAGTGAAACAATAATTGAGAGAAATAAAAATATAAAAAAATAATTATTGTTTTTAGTAAAAATTAATACATTTGCACCGCAAATTAAAAAGATAGCAGAATAAAGATGGCCAATTTTTAATTCTTGATTTAAAAAACTAGATAATCTGCCTGGCATTGGAGATGTAAAACCTAAAATATTATTTCCAACTATGTATTCAAAGATTAAATCAAATGATATTATGATAAATATTATTATCCATGTTAAAAATACAAATTGTTTTAATTTATTACTTGAATTTTCAAAAAAAATTTTAAGAGATAATGCTAATAAAATGAATCTAAAAAAACCAAATACTCTTGATAAACTGTTTTCAAAGTTTGTACTAAAAAATAAATTAATTAAAAAACTTAACCATAACAAAACTAGCAAAATAAAGAATTTGTCTCTAAAAATATGAAGATATTTTTTTTGAAGACCAAAAATTATGAATATTAAAGATATTAAAATTGTATTTAAATTTATTAATAAGCTACCTAATAAAAAGCTCAGTGGGTATAATGCTATAATGAAACCAAGAAAAATTAATAAACTACCATCATTGTATCTTATATTTAATTTTTGTAACATTATGTTTGATTAATTTATTTAATAATTTAAGTACATAAAAAACTTTATATTAAATAATAAATAACAAATGAAGAAAATAATTGTTGTCACTGGAGGAGCTGGATTTGTTGGATCAAACCTTATTGAATACTTAATCAAGCATACAAATTTTAAAATTATTAGTGTTGATAACTATTCATCTGGTACAAAAAAAAATCATATAAAAAATAAAAGAGTAAAATATTTAAAAACACATACTAAAAATATTAACGTAGTTTTGAACAAAGAAAAAAAAAATATCCATACTTTATTTCATTTTGGTGAGTTTTCACGAATATATCAAAGTTTTAAATTTATGAATGAATGTATAGAAACAAATTCAATAGGCTCACATGCAGTATTTAATTTCTGCTTAAAAAATAAAATAAAATTAATTTACTCAGCAACCTCTGCATCATTAGGTAATAAGGGTAGAGATAAAAATTTATCACCATATGCATTTTCTAAATCTAAAAATTTAGAAATGCTGGAAAATTTAAAAATTTGGTTTAAATTTAAATACGAAATAATATATTTTTATAACGTTTATGGTCCAAGACAAATTTCTATTGGGAAAATGGCAACAGTAATTGGGATTTTTGAAGACCAATACAAAAAAAATTTACCATTAACAGTTGTAAAGCCAGGAACTCAAAGTAGAAGATTTACTCATATAGATGATACTATAAAAACTTGTTTTGAGGCATGGAAATTAAATAAATGTCGGCACTATAGTATTTCAAACAGAAAAAGTTACTCAATATTAGACGTTGCTAAAATGTTTAAAACAAGAATTAAATTTTTGAAGTCCAGGGCAGGAGAGCGTTATGCGTCAGCATTAACCAATATTAGTCTATCTAACAAAGTTCATAAAAGATTTGGAAAACAAAATATTAAAAATTATATCAATAAATTTATAAAAAATACCAATAAATTTAACTAATTTATTAATTTACAAAGATTTATAATAGGGTATAAAAACGGCGCCTGGTGATTATTGCGAAAGTGTAATACCCGATCCCATTCCGAACTCGGAAGTCAAGCCTTTAAGCGCCGATGGTACTTTGTCTTAAGACATGGAAGAGTAGGACATTGCCAGGCTTAAAATAAAATTATTATGAAGATAAAGAGTTCATTAAAATCGATAAAAAAGAGAGATTTGAATTCTAAGTTGGTTAGAAGAAGAGGAAGAGTTTACGTAATAAATAAAACTAATCCAAAATTTAAAGCTAGACAAAAGTAGTTTTTATGGACAATGAAAACCATAAAAATACCTGGAATAATTTCACAAAGTTTGTTCTGTGGGGAACTGTCGCTGTTATATCTATATTGGTATTAATGGCTCTATTCTTGTTATAAGTTTCTTTTATGAGGATCGGATCTGTTTTAGAAAATCAGAAAATTGAAAAGAGAATAGCGGTTACTCCAGAGATAGTAAAAAAATATATTTCTTTAGGTTTTGAAATTTATTTGAGTGAAAATTATGGCTCTCATCTTGGAATAAAAGATCAGGTATATTTAGACCAAGGAGCAAAAATTTTAAAAGATGATAAAGAAATTATAAATTCCTCAGATATAATTGTGCAACTTGGAATGTTATCAGATGATAAAATTTCTTTGCTTAAAGAAAACCATATATTAATTGGAACTTTAAACCCTTATCATAATAGAGAAATATTGGAAAATTTGGCCAAGAAAAAAATCAATCTATTTTCATTAGAATTATTGCCAAGAATTACCAGAGCTCAATCGATGGATATATTATCATCACAAGCAAATTTGGCT
>MDSW01074154.1_pt1 | contig 21054 bp, 26 predicted proteins | sample 811171 | NCBI WGS metagenome assembly MDSW01 (sample SAMN05326641, study PRJNA326480) | marine metagenome | isolation source: seawater | place: Atlantic Ocean: North West | collected 2012 | reverse complement strand
TAAATAGCTGGAGAAATTATCCTGTAAAACACATCCCAACTTATGAGGATGAAAAGGAATTAAATTCTGTATTGAACAGATTGAAAAGTTTTCCTCCTTTAGTATTTGCTGGAGAAACAAGACATCTAAAACAACAGTTAGCTGAAGTTTCAGATGGTAAGGCATTTTTATTGCAGGGTGGAGATTGTGCAGAGAGCTTTGCTGAATTTAATCCTGATAAAATTAGAGATTACTTTAAAGTAATGTTGCAAATGTCACTAGTACTAACTTATTCAGCCTCAGTGCCTGTAGTTAAATTAGGAAGAATAGCTGGACAATTTTCAAAACCAAGAAGTGCACCGACTGAAAAGCAAGGTGAATTAGAATTACCTAGCTACCTAGGAGATAACATAAATGGAATTGAATTTAACGAGAAATCAAGAAAACCAGATCCAAAAAGATTATTTAAAGCATATTCACAAGCAGCCTCTACTCTAAATTTAATTAGAGCATTCTGTCATGGTGGGTTTGCTGACCTTAAAAAAGTTCATTTGTGGAATTTGGGTTACATAAAAAATAGTCCACAAGCTACAAAATTTAAAGATCTAGAAGACAAGATTGCTGACGCATTGGCATTTATGGATGCATGTGGAATAACATCCGAATTTAATAGAAGATTAAAAACTGTAAATTTTTGGACTTCTCATGAAGCATTACTTCTTCCATTTGAGGAAAGTATGACAAGAGTTGACTCTACCACAGGAGAATATCACGATACATCTGCACATTTTGTTTGGATTGGAGACAGAACAAGACAACTTGACGGGGGTCATGTAGAATTTTGCAGGGGAATTGAAAATCCAATCGGTATCAAGTGTGGACCAACATCTGACCCTGAAGAAATTGTGAAAATATGTAATGTAATTAACCCTAACAACGAAAAAGGGAAAATTACTCTTATTTCAAGATTTGGTCACGAAAAAGTAGAAAAGTTTTTGCCAAAATTAATTAGAAAAATCAAAAATGATGGCGTTAATGTTGTCTGGTCTTGTGATCCTATGCATGGAAATACTATTAAATCAACGACAGGATTTAAGACAAGACCCTTCAATAACGTTTTAAATGAAGTAAAAAATGTATTTGCAGTTCATCAATCAGAAGGAACATTCGCAGGGGGTCTTCATATAGAAATGACAGGTCAAAATGTGACAGAATGTACTGGTGGGGCTCAAAAAATATCTGATCAAGACTTGTCAAGCAGATACCATACTCATTGTGATCCAAGGCTTAATTCTAATCAAGCTTTAGAGTTAGCCTTTTTAATATCTGATGAGATTAAAAAGAATACAATTTACAGCAGGACAAAAATACAAGCTGTATCTTAGGAAAAAATCACTATTATCTAACTTATGGATTCTAAGGAAAAAATAAAATTTATTACTAATTGGATTGGGGATTATGTAAAAAAAATGCCCACTAGCGCAAAATCATTAGTTATAGGTGTTTCCGGTGGTATAGATTCTTCTGTTTCAAGCACTTTATGTGCAATGACTGGTATAAAGACAATTGTTTTATGTATGCCAATTAAACAACATAAAGATCAACATGATTTAAGTGTTAAACACAAAGATTGGTTAATATCAAATTTTAAAAATGTTGAGGGTCATGTTGTTGAACTTGATGAAGTATTTAAGTCTTTTGAAAATAATATGTCAAATTTTAAAAATGAACATGGTTTTGCAAATTCAAGGGCAAGACTTAGAATGACAACTCTTTATCAAGTAGCTGCAGCCAATAATGGAATTGTGGTAGGTACCGGTAATAAAGTTGAAGACTTTGGAGTTGGCTTCTACACAAAATATGGAGATGGTGGTGTAGACATTTCACCAATAGCAGACTGCAACAAAACTGAGGTTTGGGAAATTGGAAAAGAATTAAATATATTAAAAGATATTATTGAAGCTCCACCAACAGATGGATTATGGGATGACGGAAGAACAGATGAGGGGCAATTAGGCATGAGCTATAAAGATATTGAACTGGCAATGAATGATCCAAAATCGCCTAATAGAGAAAAATACGAAAAAATAAGGCTTACAAATCTCCATAAAATGGAGCCAATTCCAGTTTGTATTATTCCTAGATAATCTAGGATTCACAAAACACACAATTCAGTATATTCCTAGATTTAATGAATAAAGATATATATTTAACAAATTCTCTTGGTAATGAAAAAGAAAAATTTATTCCAAATAATTTAAATAGGATAGGTATGTATGTTTGTGGTCCGACCGTATATGATGATCCACATATTGGTAATGCAAGACCATTAGTTATTTTTGACATTTTATTTAAATTACTTAAATTAAAATTTAGTGACAAATCAGTAACATATGTAAGAAATATAACAGATGTAGATGATAAAATTATTAAATCATCAAAAGAAAACAAAATATCGATCTCTGAACTTACAAAAAAAATCACAGAAAGTTTTCATAAAGATTGTGAATATTTATTTTGCGAAAAACCGAATTTTGAACCTAAAGCAACTGAAAATATTGAGCCAATGATTGATATGATTTCTGAATTAATTTCCAAAGGATATGCTTATGAGAATAATAATCATGTTTATTTTGAAGTAAAAAAATTTAAAGATTATGGAAAATTATCAAATAAAAATTTAGATGAATTAGTAGCTGGATCAAGAGTAGATGTTTCTGAAAATAAAAAAAATCCTGCAGATTTTGTTTTGTGGAAACCTTCAGGAAATGGAGAACCTTCTTGGCCATCTCCATGGGGGGAAGGTAGACCAGGTTGGCATTTAGAATGTTCTGTTATGTCAAAAAAATATTTAGAAAATGAATTTGATATACATGGGGGTGGCAAGGACTTAATATTTCCTCATCATGAAAATGAAATTGCTCAATCAAGATGTGCTAATCAAACTAAATCATTTGCTAAATATTGGCTGCATAATGGCTTCATAACGATGTCAAATGAAAAAATGGCTAAATCGCAAGGAAATATTTTAAAAATTAAAGATTTTAAAACTAAAATGAGTGGTCAAGTTTTAAGACTAGCTTTAATGAATTCACATTATAGACAATCTTTAGATTGGACTGACGAATTGATAAAAAACTGTCAAAATACTTTGGACAAATGGTATTCTGTCTATTTTAAAGTAGAACGGATCAATTCAAATTCATATGAAATTTTAGAGCCATTGTTAGATGATCTTAACACACCAGGATATATAGCCAAATTACATCAACTTTATTCTAATGCCGCTCAAGGTACTGATGTAGATAAGAAATTGTTTAATCAAGCTTGTAATTTTGTGGGTTTGTTATTGGAAGATAAAAAAAAATGGGATTCTTATAAAAAAATTAATATTAAAATTTCAGAAAATGAAATATTGGATAAAATAAAAGAAAGAAATAAAGCAAGGAAAAATAAAAATTTTGAATTAGCAGATGAAATTAGAAATGAATTAAGTAAGAAAGGTATTCTAATTCAAGACGATGATGATAAAACTTTGTGGAAATACAAATGAGCAGAGAAAAAATATATATTTTTGATACAACCTTAAGAGATGGAGCACAAACTCAAGGCGTTGATTTTTCAATTGACGATAAGTTAAAGATAGCAAATGCGTTAGATGATTTGGGTGTTGATTATATTGAAGGTGGTTGGCCTGGAGCTAATCCTACCGATACAGAATTTTTTCAAAAAATTAAAAGACTTCAAAACTCAACATTAACTGCCTTTGGTATGACAAAAAAAACTGGAAGAAGTGCAGAAAATGATCCTGGACTTTCTGCTCTCATGAATACAAATTCTCCAGCAATATGTTTAGTGGGCAAATCTTGGGATTTCCATGTTGATGTAGCACTTGGTATTTCAAAAGAAGAAAATTTAGAAAATATTTCTGAAAGTGCAAAACACTTTGTCAGCAAAAATAAAGAATTCATGTTTGATGCTGAGCATTTTTTTGATGGATTTAAAAATAACAAAAAATATGCACTTTCTTGTTTAAAAGCTGCATATGAAAATGGTGCTAAATGGATTATCCTTTGTGATACTAATGGTGGAACATTACCAAACGAAGTATCCGAGATAATTTCAGAAGTTGTTAAGTTTATTCCTGGGGAAAATTTAGGTATACATGCGCACAATGATACCGAAAATGCCGTATCAAATTCCTTATCAGCAATATTAGCAGGTGCTAGACAAATACAGGGCACTATTAATGGGCTAGGGGAGAGATGTGGAAACGCAAACTTAATGTCAATTATTCCAAGTTTACATTTAAAAAAAGTATTTAAGGATAAATTTATCACAAACATTAAACAGGCAAATATTAATAAACTAACCCAATGTTCTAGATTGTTAGATGAAATATTAAATAGAAAACCAAATCAACATCTTCCGTATGTAGGTGCTTCAGCGTTTTCACATAAAGGTGGACTACATGTTTCAGCTGTACAAAAAGATCCAAAAACTTATGAACATATTGAACCTACTTTAGTTGGAAATTCAAGAAATATCGTTATTTCAGATCAATCTGGAAAATCAAATATCATATCCAGATTAAACTCAATTGGAATAGATTTCAAAGAAGATGATCCAAAAATCAAAAAATTATTAGATGAAGTTAAAGGTAGAGAATTTATTGGGTATAGTTACGATGGTGCCGATGCATCTTTTGAATTATTAGCTAGAAGAATTATTGGAACTATACCAAGATATATTTCAATTAATGACTATGAGGTAACTGTTAAGAAAAAATCAAAAGATGAAATAATTTCATTTGCTAAAGCAATGTTAGTTGTAGATAACAATTCAATCTTATGTGAAGGTGAGGGTAATGGCCCAGTCCATGCATTAGATAATGCCATCAGAAATAACATCGATAAGTTAGCAAAATACTCTGAATATTTAAAAGATTTAAGACTTGTAGACTATAAAGTTAGAATACTAAATACTGGCACTGAAGCTACTACAAGAGTATCTATTGAAAGCACAGATTCTAAAGGAAAAAACTGGTTCACAATAGGTGTATCGCCGAATATTATAGACGCATCTTTTAAAGCTTTAGTTGATAGTTTAGATTATAAATTGTTTAAAGATAATGCTCCAGCAAGCACATAATGTCTTTAAATAATATTTCATTTATTTTACACAAACCTCAGCTATCCGAAAATATTGGCGCATGTGCAAGAGGAATTAAAAACTTTGGTTTCAACAAATTATTAGTAATTGATCCAAAGCCAATTTTCCCTAATGACAAAATTTTTGCTACATCTGTTGGTGCAAAAGACATCATAAATAATACTAGAGTTTTTAAAAATATTGAGAATTCGTTAGATAAAATAGATATTTTAATTGCTACCTCTGCAAGATTCAGAAATAAAAATATAAAGCATATAAGTCTATCTGATCTTAACAAGATAGATTATTCAAAGAAAATTGGTTTTTTATTTGGATCAGAGGCTTCAGGTCTATCAAATAACGAAGTTAGTTATGCTGACTATACATTACAGATACCAAGTAATGCTAATTTTAAATCTCTAAATTTATCACATAGCCTGATTATTATTGCTCAAGTAGTAAACAGCATTATATCAATAAAAAAAAATAAATTCGAAAAATCAAAAAAAATTAAAAATGCTTCTAAAAAAGATATAAATAATGTTATTTCATTGTGTATTAAAAAATTAGAGGAAAGAAATTTTTTTCATCAAAAAGAAAAGAAACCTATTATGTTAGAAAATTTAAGAAGTATTTTTTTTAAGTTAAACCTTTCACAAAAAGAAACTCGCATATTATCAAGTGTATTTGCTGGTTTGACAAAAAAAAGGTAGATTGACAAAACTTATCTACTGCTTATAACCCCCATATTCAATGACAAAAAGATTAAATTCTAAACACAAAGTAGACAGAAGATTAAAGGTAAATCTTTGGGGTAGACCTAAAAGTCCATTTAATTCTAGAGCTTATCCTCCGGGACAACATGGTCAAACTAAATCATCAAAACCTTCAGATTTTGGTGTTCAGTTGCAAGCTAAACAAAAATTAAAATCTTACTATGGAAATATGAATGAAAGACAGTTTAGAAATTTATACAAAAAAGCGATTATGGCTAAAGGTAATACTGCAGAAAATTTAATTGGATTATTAGAAAGAAGGTTAGATGCTGTAGTATATCGATCAAAATTTGCAAACACAATTTTTTCTTCAAGACAATTAATTAACCACGGACATGTAAAAGTTAATGGAAAAAAAGTGAATATTTCTAGCTACCAGGTGAGAGAAGAAGATACTATCGAAATAAGAGACAAGTCCAAACAATTAGCAATAATTGATGTTGCTATGGCAAGTAAAGAAAGAGAAACACCGGAATATATACAAGTCGATGAAAAAAATAAAAAAGTAAAATTCGTAAGAATTCCCAAGTTTGAAGAAGTTCCATACCCTGTAGTAATGGAGCCAAACCTAGTAGTAGAATACTATTCAAGATAAAATTGATAAAGAGATCATCAAAACATGTAGTCGAGCAAATTCTCGAAAAAAATAATTGGTCGGTTTTAGATATTGGCTGTGGGTATACTCCAAGCAAATATGCTAATGTAATTTGTGATACACAAAATTTAGAGGGACATTACAAAGATAAAAAATTTGTCCAATTAAAAGATAAGCGTTTACCTTTTGAGGATAAAGAATTTGATTTTGTAATTGCAAGTCATGTACTTGAACATGTTGAAGATCCTGAATTTTTTTTAAATGAGATTCAAAGAGTATCATCTTTTGGTGGATATATAGAAGTACCAACTAAATTAGAAGATAATCTTGTTTTTGAAAATAAAAATGATCACTTATGGCATATTGATTTTGATGATGATGAAAACAAATTATTAATTTCAAAAAAAATAAATTATCTTGAACCTGTTTTAACAGTATCAACAATTAAAAAATTGAATAAATATTTTAGAAAAAGTTTAGTTATTGAACTTTATTGGGAAAAAGCAATTAATTACTCTATAGATAAAAATTATATAGATAAATTTGAAAAATTCTCAAATTTTACACTATTTAAAAAATTTATTTCAAAAAAAATTAGAAGTATATTTTAGTTATTTTTTATAAATTATACCTTTTGAGTCCAAGAAATTTTTAAGTTCACCATTTTCGAACATTTCTTTAACTATATCACATCCGCCTACAAACTCTTTTTTTATATAAAGCTGAGGTATTGTAGGCCAATCACTGAATTCTTTAATTCCTTGTCTAATCTTTTCATCTTCTAAAACATTAACGCTTTTAAATTTTACATCTAAAATTTTAAGCATATTTGATACTGCCATTGAGAAGCCACATTGTGGTGCATCTGGAGTACCCTTCATGAATAGACAAACTTCGTTATTATCTATTTCATTTTTAATTAATTCATTTATTTGTTGATCCATTTAAACCTCCTTTGTTTTAATTGCCAGAGCGTGAAGTTCTTTTCCCATTTTGCCCTTTAATGAATTGTAAACCATCTTATGTTGTTCTATTTTACTTTTACCAGCAAATTGAGATGAGGTGATTGTTGCAGAGTAATGATTTCCATCACCTGCTAAGTCTTGTACAACAATATTAGCATCAGGCATTGCCTCTTTAATTAAAGTCTCAATTTCTTTTAAATTCATTGCCATTATTTATTCATATACTCCGGTAACCAATATTTATGTGCATATATTAATTCTTCAATAGGTAAATTTATATCACCATTAAATGTCATATTTTTCTCCTGAATAATCCCAAAATCGTCGAAATGTATTGAATTTTGATTTAATATTTCTACAACTTTTGAAATATTATCCTTTGAAATTTCTACAATATATCTTGCCTGATCCTCACCGAAAAAATATTCATATTTATTAATTAAACCTTTAAGATTATTAACTTTGATACCCTTATGTCCTTTTATACACATTTTAGAAACAGCAGTTAATATTCCACCAAGTGATACGTCGTGACAACTAACAATTAATTTATTTTCAATTAAGTTTAAAATTGTTTCACCTATATTTTTTTCATTAAATAAATTAATACTTGGTGGAGGTCCTTTTTTCTCACTTAAAATTTCTTTAGCAAAAATGCTTTGATCTATATGTCCCTCGGTTTTCCCAATTACGTAAACAATATTATTTATTTCTTTAAAATTCATTGTAATCAGATTCTTATAATTATTAAGTAAACCAACTCCACCAATAGTAGGTGTAGGCTTGATACCAATATCTTTAGTTTCGTTGTAAAAAGACACATTTCCAGACACTACGGGGAAGTTTAAATATTTACTAGCTTCACTAATTCCTTCAACGCATTCAACAAATTCACCCATGTTTTTTTCTTTTTCTGGATTTCCAAAATTTAGACAATTAGTTATTGCAATTGGTTTAGCTCCAACTGAAATCAAATTTCGCCAACTTTCACATACAACTTGTTTTCCTCCAGTTAATGGGTGTGAAAAACAATATAATGCAGAAGAGTCAACTGATGCAGCAACAGCTTTTTTGGTACCATGAATTCTTACAATTCCAGAATCGCTGCCTGGCTTTAAAATTGTATCTCCCATTACGGTATGGTCATATTGATCCCATATCCATTTTTTGTCTGTAATATTTGGATTACTTAAAATTTTTTTCAAACAATCTGATAAATTAAGAAATTTGAAGTTTTCTTTCTTAAAATTTATTTTTTGGGGTAACTTAGTTTTCTTCCATTTTCTATCGTATATTGGAGCATTTTCTGCTAACAAATTAATTGGAATTTCTGCAACTTTTAAATTATCAAATATCAATTCTATTTTTTTTGAATTATTTGTTTTGCCAATTACAGCAAAATCTAGGTTCCACTTATCAAAGATCTTTTTTGCATGTTGCTCTTTACCTTTTTCTAAAACAATCAACATTCTCTCTTGACTTTCAGATAGCATTATTTCGTAGGGTGTCATTTTTTCTTCTCTGCATGGAACTTTGCTTAGATTTAGTTCAATTCCTAAATTACCTTTTGATGCCATTTCAATACTTGACGAAGTTAATCCAGCAGCACCCATGTCTTGAATAGCAATTATTGAGTTATCACTCATCAACTCTAAACATGCCTCTAATAAAAGTTTTTCTGTAAAAGGATCACCAACCTGAACTGTTGGTTTTTTTTCTTCAATTTTATCGTCAAATGTAGCAGATGCCATACTTGCTCCATGAATTCCATCCCTACCTGTTTTTGATCCGACATATATCACAGGTTTATTCAGTCCAGCTGCCTTAGAATAGAAAATTTTATTTTTATTTACTAAACCCAATGTCATTGCATTAACAAGAATATTACCATTATAAGACTCATCAAAAGAAGTTTGACCTGCAATCGTTGGAACTCCAATGCAATTTCCATATCCACCTATTCCTTTAACCACACCTCTAAGTAAATTTTTTGTTTTTTTATTTTGTGGTGATCCAAAATGGATAGAATTTAGATTAGCTATAGGTCTAGCTCCCATAGTAAAAACATCTCGCATTATTCCACCCACTCCTGTGGCAGCACCCTGATATGGTTCAATAAATGATGGGTGATTATGACTCTCTATTTTAAATACAATCGCATCGTCGTCGCCAATATCAATAACACCAGCGTTTTCTCCTGGACCTTGAATAACTTGTTTGCCTTTTGTATGAAGTTTTTTTAAATGTTTCCTTGATGATTTGTAAGAGCAATGCTCATTCCACATAGCTGAAAATATTGCAAGTTCGGTTATATTTGGTGTTCGATTTAATAATTTACAAATCTTTGAAAATTCATCTTTACTCAAACCATGTTCTATTGCTACTGCTTCATTTACTTCCAATATCATAGATTCCTTAAAAGATTTTCAAAGAATAATGATCCATCTTCACCAGAAAGATATTTATCAATCATTCTCTCAGGATGTGGCATCATTCCCAAAACATTTTTATTTTTATTAAATATTCCTGCTATATTTTTGATAGCTCCATTTGGGTTATTAACTTCATCCTCCATGCCATCAGGACCACAATAAGTTACTGCTATTTGATTATTACCTTCTAAGGATTTTAATTCTTCTTGTGTACAAAAGAAATTTCCCTCATTATGAGCAATATGAAGTTCTAAAATTTCTTTTTCAATATTCTTGAAATATTTGTTATTTTTATCTTTAACTTTTACAAAGATGTTTTTACAAATAAAATTAAGATATTTGTTTTGTTGCAATATTCCAGGCAATAATCCAGTTTCAGTAAGTATTTGAAAACCATTACAAATTCCTAAAACTAAACCACCAGAATTTGCAAAATCAATAACTGATCTAATTATGTTTGATTTAGAGGCAATACTTCCACACCTTAAATAATCACCATAAGAAAAACCACCAGGCAAAACAATTAAATCACTTTTTGGAATTTCTGGATCATTATGCCAAACCATAGTATTTTTGAAGCCAAACTTATTTAGAGCTACATCCATGTCCCTATCACAATTTGAGCCTGGAAAAATAATTACAGATGACTTCATCAATGACTAAATAATTTTATAATCCTCAATAACAAGATTCGCTAAAAGTTTTTTACAAATTTCTTCAACTTGTGCCTTGGCTTTTGTCTCATCATTCTCTTTTATACTTATTTCAAAAAATTTACCCTGTCTTACTTCTTCAATATTTGAAAAACTCATCCCATTTAATGTTTGAAGAATTGCTTTACCTTGTGGATCTAAAACACCATTCTTTAAAGTGACTATTACTTTGACTTTCATTATTTTTTTTTAATTTTTACTGCAGTAGGCTTTGGATATTTTATGGGTCTAATATTGCTGGCTTGTTCATGTAAAATTCCTAATCTTCTTGCAACTTCTTGATAGGACTCCACTAGATCTCCTAAGTCTTCTCTAAACCTATCTTTATCCAATTTTTTATCTGTATCTGCATCCCACAATCTGCAAGTATCAGGACTTATCTCATCTGCTAAAATAATTTTACCATCCGATTTTTTTTTACCAAATTCTAATTTGAAATCGACAAGTTTAATATTAATTCCTCTAAACATTCCTTGCAGGAAGTCATTTATTCGCAAGCACTGTCTTGTAATTAAATTAATTTCAGATAATGAAGCCCATCCAAATGCCTCTATATGTTCTTTTGCAATTAATGGATCACCAAGTTTATCATTTTTATAGCAAAATTCGATCAAAGGTTTATTTAAAATAGTGCCTTCTACTATTCCAAGTCTTTTAGTTAAAGATCCTGTTACAATATTTCTTACAATAAACTCTATTGGAATGATATCGACATATTCAATTAACTGTTCTCTCATGTTTAGTCTTTTTATGAGATGATTTTCTATACCTACATGTTTTAATGCAGATAAAATATGCTCTGAAATTCTATTATTTAATATTCCCTTACCTTCAATATTTGCTTTTTTTTGATTATTAAATGCTGTTGCATCATCTTTAAAATGTTGGATAACTAGATTTTTATCTGTCGAGGCAAATATAACTTTTGCTTTTCCTTCGTAAAGTTTTTTTCCTTTTTTCATTTTTTAAATACTCTTTTAAAAATAAAGTTTACATTTTTAAAGTGACCAGAATAATTAAAAATTGATTTCAATTTTTTTTCACTGATAATATCCATAATTTTTTTATCATTAGAAATTAAGTCAAATAAATTTGTATTTTCCTGAAAGCATCTTTTCGCATAAGTTTGAACAATTTTGTATGAATTTTCTCTAGTTATCCCAGCTTTTGTTAGTTCTAACATAATCTCTTGCGAAAATATTAATCCTTTGGTTAAATTTATGTTTTGAATCATTTTTTTTGGATAAATAATCATATTATCCAAAAGATTTGCCAATCTCACTAAGGCAAAATCTAAAGTAATATTTGCATCTGGTCCGATATTTCTCTCTACACTAGAGTGTGATATGTCTCTCTCATGCCATAAAGCGATATTTTCTAAAGCTGGAATAGTGTGGCTTCTCACTATTCTAGCAAGTCCAGTTAAATTTTCACTCAAAATAGGATTTTTTTTATGTGGCATCGCTGAGGATCCTTTTTGATCTTTTGAAAAAAATTCTTGCACTTCGTAAATCTCTGATCTTTGCAAGTGTCTTATTTCAGTAGCTACTCTTTCCACACTTCCAGCTATAATTGCTAAAACAGAAAAATAATGCGCATGTCTATCCCTTGGTATAACTTGAGAAGAAATTGGTTCTGGATATAATTTTAATTTTTTCGATACATATGCTTCTACTTTTGGATTAATATTTGCAAATGTTCCAACAGCTCCAGAAATTGCGCAAGTAGAAATATCTTTTATCGCATTAGAAAGTCTATTTTTGTTTCGTTTAAATTCTTCATAAAAGGAGGCTAACTTTAAGCCAAAAGTTATCGGTTCCGCATGAATTCCATGACTTCTACCAATGCAGGGCGTGAATTTATGTTTATTTGCTTGTCTTTTCAAGACTGAAAGAATTTTATCAATATCTTTTAATAAAATCTCGCCTGATTGCTTTAATTGAACATTAAATGCTGTATCCAAAACATCAGAAGATGTCATACCTTGATGAAGGTATCTTGCTTTAATGCCAGCCTGTTCAGTTATTGACGTAAGAAATGCGATTACATCATGTTTTACTTTAGTTTCAATTTCATGAATTCTTTTAACTTTTATTTTTGCTTTTTTTTTAACAGTTGATGCAACACCTTTTGGTATAATTTTATATTTTTCCATGGCCTGAGCTGCAGCAATTTCAATATCCAACCAAATTTTATATTTGTTTTCCTCAGACCAAATGGCTTTAAGTTCTTTTCTAGAATATCTATCAATCATTGTTAATATGGAGGTTTATAATATCCTTTACCAGATTCTGTAAAAATTTCATATCCATTTTCAGTAATACCAACAGTATGTTCAAATTGTGCTGATAATGACTTATCTTTAGTGACAGCAGTCCAACCATCATTTAAAATTTTAACATCATACTTTCCTGCATTAATCATTGGTTCAATAGTAAAAGTCATGCCAGGATATATTTCGAAACCTGTATTTTTTTTGCCATAGTGTAAGATATTAGGTGCTTCGTGGAATGTATTGCTTATTCCATGACCGCAAAAATCTCTTACAACTGAATAACCTTTTTCTTCAACATATGTTTGTATTTCATTGCCAATATCTCCCAATTTAGTTCCAGGTTTTAAAATTTTAATAGCCTTCATCATGGACTCATATGTGACATCAATCAGGTTTTTTGCTTTTATAGATGAGTTACCTATTATGAACATTCTACTTGTATCACCATAATATTCATTTAACACAGCGGTAACATCAATATTTAAAACATCTCCATCCTCTAAAATACGATTTGATGGAATTCCGTGACAAACCACATGGTTTAAAGACGTACATAAAGATCTTTTGAAACCTCTATAAAATTGCGGGGCTGAATATCCTCCATGATCTTTAATAAAATCAAATGATAATCGATCTATTTTATCTGTGGAAATACCAGGTTTTATAAATTCAGTTAACATATCTAAAGTTTTAGAAGCAAGTTTTCCAGCAGCTCTCATTTTTTCAAATTTTTCTTTATAATCAGTCATGTATAATTTGTAATTTTTTTTTAATAACAATTTCTTTTGAATTTAATTTGCAACTATATGCAATAAATTTTAAACCCTTTTCTTTAGCAATAATAAAATTTTTATAATATTCTGAATCTATATCTTTTGCTATTCTAAATTTAGATATATCTTGAATTTGTATTAAAAACAAAACAAAAGGTTTATATCCTTGTTTAATAGATTCGCTTAATTTTTTAAGATGTTTAGATCCCCTTGTTGTTATTGCGTCAGGAAATTCTGCAATATCATTTTTTCTATTAAGAGTTACATTTTTAACCTCAATTAAAAATTTATCACATAAAAAGTCAAACCTAGTGTCATCAGAATATTTAAATTCAGATTTGATATTTTTAATTGATGAAAATTCATCTAAAAGCTTGTTTTTCAAGCCATGCTCAACAATACGATTTGCTCTATGAGTATTTACACCAATTATTTTTTTATTAGATTTAATCATTTCAAGAGTAAACTTTAATTTTCTTTTGGGGTCATCAACTTTTGAAATCCAAACTTGATTACCTTCATTTAGTAAACCCAGCATAGACCCAGTATTAGGACAATGCGCTGTAACAATCTTATTATTTACTTCAACATCAACAAAAAATCTTTTATATCTTTTAATAAATTTGCCTTTAATTAAACTGTTGGTAAATTTCATTATAATTTATTTATATTAAGAAATGAAAAATAAAAAAGAAATAACTGCTGCAATTATAATAATTGGAAATGAGGTCCTGTCTGGAAGAACTAAGGATATAAATACAAGCACTTTAGCAAAATGGTTAAATTCTTTAGGTATTGAAGTAAGAGAAGTTAGAATTGTGCCGGACGACGAAATTGCCATTATTCATACTGTAAATTTTCTAAGAGAGAGATTTAATTATATTTTTACAACAGGAGGTATAGGACCAACACATGATGATATTACCGCAGTGTCAATTTCTAAAGCGTTTAAGTTAGAATATGGTTTTCATAAAGAAGCTTATTCAATATTAGAAAAATATTATAATCCAGGAGAGTTTAATGATGGAAGACAGAAAATGGCAAAAATGCCTGTCAAAGCTAAGTTAATATTAAACCCAACAAGTGGTGCACCTGGTTTTTATATAGAAAATGTATTTTGTTTGCCTGGAGTACCATCAATTCTTCAATCAATGATAGGGGGATTAAATAATATTTTAGTAGGCGGTGATCCAATTTTAAATTTAACTATTAGTTTAAGAACAGTTGAAAGTGAAATAGCTAAGTCCATTTCTGAAATTCAAAATAAAAATTCTGATGTAGAAATTGGCAGTTATCCCTTTTTTAGAGCAGGAAAACTTGGAGTATCAATAGTTGTTAGATCGTCAAATAAAGAGAAGTTAAAAATTTGCAAAGACGAAATTTTACAACTAGTAAAGTCTAAAAGTATTGAAATTGTAGAGGATGTTTAATGTTGTATTTTGCATATGGTAGCAACCTTAATCATTTTCAAATGAAAAGACGCTGTAAAGATTCAATTTTTATAAAAAAGTTTGAACTCAAAGGTTACAAACTTAATTTTAGAAGCAAATATAGAGCTGCGGATATTGAGAAGAAAAAAAACTCAATAGTACCTGGTGGATTATTTGAAATCTCAAATAGTGATGAAAAAAAACTGGATTTATATGAAGATTTTCCAACTTTATATATTAAGATTTATTTTTATTATTATAAAAAAAAAGTAATGACTTATTCTATGAAACACAAAACTAAATTTACATATCCTACCGAAAGATATCTTAATGTTGTAAAAAAAGGGTATGAAGATTGCGGTTTAGATAAATCATATTTAATTAAAGCACTGAAACCTATTAAATATTAGAAAAATGAATTCAAAATTCAAAACTTTTTTAAAGGGTTCAATTGATATTTTGCCTTTAATGATTCCAGTTATACCATTTGGTATAATTTTTGGTGCAATTGGAATTGAACTTGGATTTGGACCATACTTAACATATGCATCATCAATAATAATTTTTAGTGGAGCTAGTCAAATTGTTTTTTTTCAGTTGGTTTCATCTGGCGCGTCAGCTTTTGTTGCAATTACTTCATCATCAGTTGTAAGCACTAGACATCTTTTATATGGAGCGGTAATAAGTCAATATTTAAGTAATTTGTCAATTTATTGGAAAATATTTTTATCTTATTTATTGACTGATCAAGCATTCGCTGTTTCAAACGAATATTTCAAGAGTAATAAATCTAATCATTTTAAACATTATCATCTTTTAGGATCAGGTTTAACGCTATGGTTTATATGGCAAATAACAACAATAGTAGGAATAATTTTAGGATCTATAGTTCCGGATGAACTTGGTTTAACTTTTACAATTCCATTAACATTTTTAGCACTTTTAGTAAACTATCTTAGAAAAATTGACCATCTGATAGTAATTATACTATCAGGAATATTTTCAATTATATTCTTTAATGTTCCATTTAAAGCATACATAATTTTATCAAGCTTCATTGCATTATTAGCGGCATCAATTCTAATTAGGTTAAAGAAATGAGTATTTTGCTTTCAATAATTTTTGCTGGCATCATTAATTATTTAACCAGACTTGGTTCAGTTTTAGCTATCAATCCAAAAAAAATGAATAATAAGACAAAGATTCTTTTATCATACGTGCCTTCAGCAGTTTTTCCAGCAATTATTTTTCCTGCAGTATTTTTAAACCAGGAAAACGAATTAGTTCATTTTAGTGATCCAAAAGTTGTTGCAATTTCTTTAGCATTTGTGATTGGTGTATTAACTCAAAATTTAATTATCACAATTATATCAGGTCTTATTTCCTTCTGGACAATACTATTTCTGCTATAGTATATAGAATTCAATCATTATGAAAATTCCTAAAACATTTAAAATAAAAAAATGTAGACTTTGTAAAAATTCAAAACTTAAACAAATATACAATTTTGGTAATCATTTTGTTAGTAATTTTGTGAATAAGGATTCTATTTATAAAGGAGTAAAGGCTCCTTTAAATTTAGTTTATTGTAAAGAGTGCCAATTACTTCAGCTGGAACATTCAGCACCTCAAGAAATAATGTACAAAAAATTTTATTGGTATAAGTCAGGTATAACTAAAACTATGAGAGATGGTTTAAAAGAACTTTATCAAGATATCAAAAAAAATTGTAATATTAAAGCAGGGGATGTTATTTTAGATATTGGTGCTAATGATGGAACTTTTTTAAAATATTTTAAAAAAGATAAAATAATTACTATTGGTTGTGAGCCAGCTAATAATCTTAAAAATGAGTTAAAAAGAAATTGTCATTATATGATTAATAATTTTTGGCATACAAAACATTTAAAAAAAATTCCAGCAAAACATCGAAAATTAAAAGTAGTTTCAGCTATTGGTATGTTTTATGATTTGGAAGACCCGTCTAAATTTATTAAACATGCTGCTGATGCTTTAGATGATGATGGTATATTTGTTGCACAACTAATGTGCTCTCACTCGATGTTTAAAACCAATGATTTAGGAAATATTTGTCATGAACATTTAGAATATTATTCTTATAATTCACTTAAGTATCTATTTGAAAAAAATGGACTTAAAATATTTAAAATGAGTGAAAATAAAATAAATGGTGGATCTTATAGGATTTATTGTAAAAAAAATTTAAAAACATCTATTAAATATAAAGAAAAAGCTAGTTACAGTGAAATAATTAAATTTGTAAAGAGAGTTAAAAAAAATAAGCAAAGAACCGTGAATTTTATTAAAAAAAATAATAAATTGGGAAAAAAAATATTTTTATATGGAGCTTCCACGAAAGGAAATACTCTATTACAATATTATGGTTTAACAAATAAAGATATTCCTTATGCTGCAGAGAGGACAAAAACAAAATGGGGAAAGTATACAATAGGATCTGGTGTCAAAATTTTATCTGAGAAAGATGCTAGAAAATTGAAGCCAGATTATTTTTTTGTTATGCCATATGGTTTTATTAACGAGTTCATTAAACGTGAAAAAAAATGGATAAAATCAGGTGGAAGGTTTATTTTACCTTACCCAAGATTTAAAATTGTAAATAAATGAAAAAAAAAGCATTAGTTTTAGGAGCTACAGGTCAGGATGGTTCATATATGATTGAACTGCTTCTTTCAAAAAATTATGAAGTTCACGGGATGTACAGAAAGTCATCAGTTGGTAATACTAAAAATATTGATCATATAATTTCAAACAGAAAAATATTTAATAAGAAATTTTTTCTTCATAAGGGCGATCTTTTAGATTCAGTTTCGCTTAATAATATTATTGATTTAACAAATGCAAAAGAAATATATAATTTTGCTGACCAGGATCATGTAGCTTGGAGTTACGACATTCCTTCTTATTCTTTTAGAACCACAGCTCTATCTGTAATTGAAATTTTTGAAATTCTAAGAAAGAAGAAGAAAAAAATAAAATTTTTTCAACCTATTTCCTCAAATATTTTTGGAGAGACTAAGATTAAAAAACAAAATGAAAATACTCCACCTGAACCTACTAGTATTTATGCATTAGCAAAAACTACTGCATTTTATGCATCTAAAATGTACACCAAAGTTTATAATTTACATATTTGTGGAGCGATATTCTTCAACCATGAGTCACCAAAAAGACCCGCAGATTATGTTTCGAAAAAAATTGTTGAACAAGTTTGTGAAATTTATCATGGAAAAAGAAAATATATTTATTTAGGGAATATTAAATCTAAAATCGACTGGGGGTATGCAAAAGAATATATGGAATATGCGTATAAAATTATGCAAAAAAGTAAACCAGATTTTTACATAATAGGAACTGGGCAGAATAATACTGTAGAGCATTTTGTCAAAAAATGTTTTGATTATTTTGGAATGAATTATAAAAAATATATTAAAATAGATAAAAAATTATTTAGACCAGCTAAAACTCGAAATTTACTTGCAGATACAAGAAAAGCAAAAAAAGATATTAAATTTAAAATAAAAACAGACTTAAATAGTTTAATTAAAATCATGATGGATAATGAAATGAAAAAATATTAATGAATAATAAAATATCAATAATTTTATCGACATATAATGAATACCAAACAGTTGAAAAAACAATCAGTGAAATTTTTCTAAAATTAGAAAATGTAGAAATTATTGTTGTTGATGATAATTCAAACGATGGGACATTAGAAAAATTAAATTCAATTAAAAATGAAAATTTAAAAGTATTTTCGAGAAATACTCGAGGATTGGCTTCGGCCTTTTTACTTGGCATGATAAATACCAATGGAAATTATATAGGCTGGACAGATTCAAACATGCCTCAGTTGGTTACGTGTTTTAATAATATGAAAGAAGAGTTGAAGAACCATGATATTGTTCTTTTATCAAGATATGTAAAAGGAGGAAGCGATCAAAGATCTAAGCTAAGAGTATTTTCAAGTAAAATAATCAATTTTTTCTGTAGGTTTGTTTTAGGAGCTGATATCAAAGACTATACAAGTAGTATTTTTTTAATGCATAGAAAAGTTTTGAATTTAGGTGTTCCAATAGCATATGGGCATGGTGAATTTTTTATTGAATTTCTTTTTAAAATAAAAAAAAATGGTGCGAAAATTTGTGAACTCCCTTACACTCAACCTCCAGATATGGAAGGTAGCAAAACTGCTGGTAACATTTTCAGATTTTTTAAACTTGGAATTGATTATGTTATAAGAATATTGATAATTAGATTTCGAAAAAACTAAATTGTATGATTGAAAAAATTACACATAAAAAAAAATTGTATGCTCTTATAGTTAGAAAAAATTATCTTAAAATGAGCGGTGTTAATTTCTTTACTGATAAAGATGCAACCCAACAATTTGGGTACATGAAGCATAAAAAAAATTATTATATAAAACCCCACAGACACAATAAGAGAAAATCAAGAATTCTTTTAACTACCGAAGTAATAATAATTTTGGATGGAATACTAAGAGTTGATTTTTATAATGATAATGAAAGGTATTTACTGAGTAAAAAACTTTATAAAAATGACATAATTATGTTGTCAAATGGTGGGCATGGATTTAAAGTTATTAAAAATGTCAAAATGATAGAAGTTAAACAAGGACCATATTCATTATCGATGGATAAAGTTAAGTTTGAAAAAGTTGATGAAAAAAAAATTAAAATCAAATAAAACTAATTTTATTTCAGTAAGCAAACTTTTCGTTTCTAATAATTATATAAAGTCAATTAAAACAGTTATCAAAAATTGCCTCATTTCATCTGATGGACTAGAAATTAAAAATTTTTAAAAAATAAAATAGGATTTGAGTAATTAAATGCAAGATATAATTTACAAACAAGTGTTCCTGATGTTTTTAACTTTATTTCTAAAAGTTTAAGTTTTGCATTTAAAGTTTTTAAATATTTCATTTGTTAAATAAATATAAGTAATTATTTTTTCTTTTTCTTATTCCCCATGAACATAGCAATACTTGCAAGAAAAAACATAATACCTAGAGGGTAAGAAAAATAAGAAATAGGTGTATAAACAAAATTATATCCTGCAAAAAACATAAAAACTATTGCTAAACTAATATTCTTTAGATTCATTTAATAGATAATATTTTTCTTTTGCCAGACTGCTAATTCTCTTGTGTGAACGTAAATCTCTATTTTATCTCGATATTGTGTTTCAGACTCAATTTTCTTAGACCAATCAGTACAACTTACTTGAACACGATCCCCGTTTTTGAAAGTGTAAACTTCGCCAAATATTAAGCTTTTTCCTGTTTTGTCAGCAGGGTGTTTTTCCCTACTTTCCTTTTTTTTTGCTTTAGTTAATAATTGACTATATTTATCTAGAATATTATTTTTTTTAGTTTCACACTGATCCATGTTGTCTAAAAGATCAACCCCCATAAGACCAACAATTAAATAATTTTTATCGTAAGAAATTTCCAAATAATAAAAATTTTCAGATTGAATAGTAAATCTTGAGGTAGAAAATTTATCATTCTTGTAATTGTAAGCAATCGTATCTTTTATAAGAGTTTCATCGGCATAATTAGTTAATTGATCACCAAATTTTACGCCTTCCATTTCAAACTGATTTAAATCTTTTGCAAAAGCACTGCTAGCTAACACTAAGCCCAGAACCAAGATGAGTAAAATTTTTTTCATATTAAAATAATATCTTATCTCTTTAAGTACTGGTTTGGTAATGGTTTTGAGATATTTTATAAGCTTTATTTTCTAATGTTAATAGAAATCTAAATTAAAGTTATGGGATTTTATAGGACAACCAGTACCAAACCAGTACCTTGAGAGATAAATTTATTGTACAGTTATTCAATGAAGAAATTTTTCGCATTCTTGCTTTTAACTTTATTAATGGGTGGTAATGC
>MDSW01155532.1_pt1 | contig 21059 bp, 22 predicted proteins | sample 811171 | NCBI WGS metagenome assembly MDSW01 (sample SAMN05326641, study PRJNA326480) | marine metagenome | isolation source: seawater | place: Atlantic Ocean: North West | collected 2012 | reverse complement strand
TTTTAGTATTACTACTGGTGCGTTACCTGGTATCATAGTGTATCACTGCACTAAACTTAAAGACAGGATATATAAAAATAGGTGCAAAAAATACTAAAACAATGGCAAAAATAATAAAGAAAGCCCAACTGCAACCGAAATTGAAATAAAATTAACTCCATTATTATCTAAAATCCCTTGTTTTTCTAGTGTTGCACCCAATAAAGAGTCAATGACACATCCAAAAAAACCAAAAAAAGATGAAATATACCAGTAATCTACCTTAAATGAGGAATAAAATGGATGGCTTTCTTCAATTAGGAGGAGAAAAGCTGCAAATGAAAGCATAGATATAGAAACTGATGAAAGTAAAGACGCAATAGTTCCTTCTAAGGAAACTCCCCCATCAGTCCCAGGTTCCACTTTTTCAAGAGGATTTGTTATCATCACTGGCTGGGGAGATAATACTCCTATCTCACTAGCCATAGTATCAGCCATAGCTGCAGCAACAGCTGTAGCAAAAGCCACCAAAGCTTGTTCGGGTTCCAAAAAACCGAGACTATAAAAAATTGCAACTATAGCTGGAACCATCCCATTAGAGATAACATTCCAACCTCCTCGTGTACCTTCATCACTTTCTTCAACGCCTAAAGCCTTCTTGTAAACTATGGCAAATCTAGTAGCTAAGAAAGCACTACCAACAAAAATTAGCATAATTAACAACCAACTCCAATGTCCTAATGTGCCAATTATAAAACAAACTAAAAAGGCTAAAGCTGACCCTCCCTGATCTAATACTTTCTTAAAAAATGCGATACCTGAAATCATGATACTGACAATCGTAATCGATAAGATTGTCAGCGGTTCTGGAATAAGAATATCATCAATCAAGAAACTGCCCTCACAGCCTCTTCAAAATGTCCTTGGAACTCTTTCTTTATTTCTTCTAACCTGTTCTTGTTAGTAGCTTCTACAAACATACGAATAACTGGTTGAGTGTTTGAAGGACGTAATAAAACCCAACCACCATCAAGCCAAATTTTAACTCCATCAATAGTTTCTACTTTGTATCCCATCGATGTGAAAGTCTTCTCTAAATTATCATTAACCTTAAACTTTATGGAGTCTAAACAGGTGAATTTCAACTCTTCATATGGATACGAAGGTATTTCATCTGATAAATCAGCTAAAGTCAAATCTGAGTTTGCTATGTGTTCTGCCAAAGTCAAGCTAAAAATAAGAGGATCATCGAATATAAATTCAGTTAAACCAGGAGCAAAGAAATGCGCTGATATTTCCATAGCAATAGCGGCATTATGCTTCTTCAATTCTTCACAAACAAAAACGTCTCCAACTCTTATCCAAATAAGCTCACCACCAATTTTCGGAATCTCCTTTTCTAAAATCATAGAACAAGGCACTCCTGCCAATACCTTATTGGATTCTGGCGTAATTAGACTTTTTGAAACAATGATTCCTATTTTCTCAGCGGAGACTGAACGTGCTTTATTGTCGATAAAAACACAGCGATCTGCATCACCATCAAATGCCACACCAAAATCAAAATTACCATTACTCATTACTGAAATTAAATCACCCAAATTCTTTGGAGCAGGTTCAGAGGGCCTGTTGGGGAAAGTTCCATCTGGTTCATTATTGATACTGTGAGTTTCAGCACCCAGTTTTTGAAATAACTTTTCTACTATAACGCAACCTACACCATTACCTGGATCTAATGCTATCTTTGTTCCCTTGATACTACCTACTTTGGTGGATACAAAATTTACATAATCGTCTAATACACTTTCTGTTGATATTTTAGTTATAGTACCAAATGATGAAGATTCAATTAATTCTTCTTCAAAAAAAATTCTTTTAATTTCTATATTTCCCTCAGTATATCCTGTACCATCGGGATGGCGAAAACGAATGCCGTTGTATTCTGCAGGATTGTGACTGGCAGTTATGTACACACCACCCAAATAAGGATTAGGCCCTGAACTAGCCTTCCAAGTAAAGTAATTCGCAACCGGTATTGGTAGCATACCAATTACATCAACATCAAATCCAGCTTTAGAAATTCCTGTAGCTACTGATTCTTGTAACTCTGGAGAACTAACACGTGCATCACAGCCAATAGAAACTTTACCTTCGCTATTAGTTTTTCTTAGAAAATTACCAAACGCTAGGCCCACCTTTTCACCAATAGAGGCGTCAAGTTCATCCCCATAAACTCCGCGAATATCATAGGCTCGAAATATATCTTGTGAAATATTCATTAATACGTCATTTAGACCAGTTTAAAAGAAATGCTCTTAAAAGACTACATACATCTTATCTTATGGCACTAACCGAATCGACCATGGTGAAATTGGGTTCCGATGCACCGATATTCAATTTACCTGATACTAAAGGGAATCATGTCTCACTAAATGATTTCAAAGCTCAAACGCTAGCTGTAATTTTTACTTGTAATCATTGTCCTTATGCAAAAGCAGTAGAAGATAGATTAGTTACTCTAGGAAATGAATACAAGGGCCGAACTGATTTTGTACTGATAAGTTCAAACGACATAGAGAATTATCCTGCAGATTCACCTGAAATGATGGCGGAAAAAGCTAAAGATAAAAATTATCCATTCCCATATTTATTTGATGAAACTCAGGAAGTAGCAAAAGCATACAGCGCCGTGTGTACTCCCGATATCTTCCTTTACAATAAAGATAGAAAATTAGAATATAGAGGAAGATTAGACGATAACTGGCAACAACCTCATAAAGTAACTCATGAAGATCTAAAAATGGCTATTGAAGCTGTATTAGATAGTAATGAAATAGAATTTGACCAGATTCCCTCAATGGGTTGTAATATCAAGTGGAAGTAGACTTCAACCATCCCCATCTGGCTTGTCCCACTTTTCCTTTTCAGGTGACAATTTTTCTTTGATTTGTTTCCCGAAAATTAAGATTAGTCCAAGAACAGTGAGAATAATTCCTAAAGATAGCGTTGCGCTTTCTGGTATTCCAAAAACATAAGTTATTGCTAGTTTTATTGCTGTAAAAGTTCCATCTGAGAAATCAACCCCTCCCTTACAATCTTCAAAGTTCTTTTCAATTTGACACTCATTACCTAATATTAGAGATGCTCCAAGTATAATAACAGAGAGCCCAATCCACCACAATGCTTTGAAACTCATATTACGCTTTACTTCTTCCACTGCACCTTAAGATTCTTTTTTGTCTTCTTCATCATCGTCATCATCAAAAAGATATGACTGTACACGTTCCAACTCTTTCTCAGCCCTTTTATTAACTTTCAATACTAATACTGCTAAACCCATAACTAAGGCCGTAACTGCCACCGCTGAAATATACATTCCCTTGAGAGTACCATCATCACTATCTGGCATTAGATATGCCACAGTAGCATTGATTGTATCTTTCCAAGCTAAGGCTACTACTAAACCAAAGGCGGTCATCATAGAGGAAATAACAATTCCTCGCATATTCAATTTCTCAAAGTCTTCTTCGCTTATTCCCATTATTTTTCCTTTACTTCATTCATTTCCTCAAGAGTAAGTTTGTATACAGAGAATACAAACAAGTCGGGATTTGACTTTATGCGATCTACACAAGGGCCGCACATTGGATGAAGAAAACCTTGATTCTCTTCATGTTTGTGCCTTAAATCACCAGTATAACAATGTGAAACAAAGTATTCAGCCTCAGCTGGACCATTCAGCTTTGTTGGTGTTAAACCATGAATATCTACACACATTCGACAATACATAACCTGCTCCTAATATCTGATTTACACTGAGATGCCCACTTATAATTATGCTAACTTAATTTTATATAAGACATGGAAGTCGAAAAACTATGGCAAAAGAAAAAAAAGGTCAAGGTTTCCAATCCGCCGCAGGGTTAATTCGTTACTTTGATGCTGAAGATAGTAACGCCATCCAAATTCAAAAATGGTCCGTTATTCTAGCTTGCGTTCTAACCGTAATGGTCGTAGAAATTGCAGAAGCATTTGATAGAGAAACTAGTGCTTATGTTTTAGCAGTAGGTTTAGTAATCATAATTATAAACGAAATACGATCCCGAAGAAGCGATACCGTATAATTTTATTAATCAAGAGTTTCATCACAGCTATAATGGAACTTTGCGATTTTTGTGGATTCGTCATCAAACAAGATGATATCAAGTGCAGAAATTGTTCTTCACCAATCCGTGGTCGTGAAAAAATAGATAATTTCAAAATACTGCCAAAAATTAAAAAACAAAATATACAATATACACCCCCAAATAATTGGGGACGATTCGTTCCTCGTAAAACTTTAGCCATACTTCTAGTAATAGGAATTTTAATGGCACCACAAACCCAAACATTGATTAATGATGGAAAAGAATATTGGGAAGATATCAACACTCCATACTACAGTATACCTAAACATCTAGAACTAACACTAGTTCGCAACTTTACAATATACCTACCTGGAGAAAGTGGTTTTTCAGATTATAGTCTAATATTAAGTAAACCTGAAAATAGACCATCTTGGCCTCAACAAGACACTGAAAGTTGGCAAGAAGTTGAGAGTGTATCTGTTTATCCAAACTATAATGAGAATGAAGCTGGAAGAATGGAATGGAATGGAACACTAGAGGGTAAGGATAGACACTACATAGAAGTTACATACAAAGTAAGTGTTAACACATTAAGGCCAGACCTAACTCCCGAAAATTCGGGAAGCTTAGAAGACATACCTGCTGGATATGAGACTTATTTGATGGATGAATGGCTAATAGAACCTAGTCTACCTGAAATCGAAGAACTCGCCGTACAAATGGTAAATGGTACTGAAGGCAATGTTATTCAGATTCTTCAAAATATATACGATTATATTATGAACGGCTATACTTATCAAAGATCCTCAATACCAAAGAGTTGTCCAGAAACTATGAATCAAACTTATGGAGACTGTGATGACTTCTCAATCTTATTTTCTTCAATAGCCCGGGCTGCAGGAATCCCTACATGGTTAGAATTAGGGAAGATACCTGCATATGTAGACAGCCAAAACGGAAAATGTGACTTAAAAGACTGGGGAGGTCATGCGTGGATTAATGCAATTGTTCCCCTTAAAGATGGAACAGTAACTACTGTAAACATAGACATCGCAAATTCATACTTCATGTGGATGCCAGCCTATCGAATTTCTGACTGGGTAGACGACGGTGATGGTGAAAATTTATATTCCTATTATTATTTATTCTCAAGTCAAGGAACTGCTAAGGCCAACTATTTAGAAAATAGTTACGTATCAAACTGCGAACTAAGTGGAAATTTAAAATTAGAAGAACTATGAAAATTAGTAAATTTAAGACAGAGGATCTCGACCAGCTTATGGCATTTTTAGATTCAAATCTAGAAGAAAATTATGAAAAGAAAGTTTTTTTAAACATTAGACAAAGATGGCCTGAAGGATTTTTAATCATAAAAAGTAAAAACAATATGATTGGAGTGTGTTGTGGGGCCATTTTACCAAACGATAAATTAAGAATTCTTATATTAGTTCTGGATGAAAATTACCAAGGAAAAGGACTAGGAAAGCAGCTCATGAATCTTATGGTCAAGGAAAGCAGCTTATTTGGAGTTAAAAAAGTCACTTTGGAAGTCCGGAAAGACTCAAAAGCTATAGCCTTTTATCGTAAATTGGGATTCTCAAGTGTGGATGTTTTACCTTGTTACTATCAAGATGGATGTGATGGAATAGTTATGGAAAAACACCTCTAAAATTAAGACTTATCGTCGACAATTACCCAAAGCTTTTAATAGTGGCCTCAATCCACACGAAACCCAGTTAAATGGTGAAAACATGAAATCTGAAAACGAAGAAGAAAAAGTTGACGAAGTTACAGCCTGTCCTGATTGTAAGAGCACTCACCTTAAGAGAGATTATGATCATGCCGAAATTGTATGTGCTGACTGCGGACTCGTTTTAGAAGAAAATATCGTCGATACTGGACCTGAATGGCGAGCATTCGACATGCAACAAGAAAATGCCCTAGCCAGAGCTGGACCACCTATGTCAACTACTCTCCCTGACAAAGGATTATCAACTGAAATATCACCAACAAACCGAGATTACTACGGAAGATCAATATCTAATCGAAACCAATCTATGCTTTTCCGAATGAGAAAATGGCAAAGAAGAGCTCGAGCCTCAAAATCAGCTGAAAGAAACATGGCAGTAGCTATGAGAGAAATGCAGGCTGTTGCTACTAATCTAAAATTACCGCGAAGAATCCAGGAAACTGCTGCATTCATTTACAGAAGAGCTATCCAAGAGCAATCACTTAGTGGTAGAGCAATTGAAATGGTTGCTTGTGCGGCTCTATATGCTGCTTGTAGACAGGAAGGAGTTCCAAGAACCTTAACCGAAATTAGTAGACATAGTAGATATTCTCGGAAAGAAATTTCTAGAACATACCAAGTTATGGTAAAGGCCCTGAAAATGCATTCTATGCCTCCGCTTCCTGAAGACTACTTACCTAGAATTTGTTCGAAGTTAGAGTTGTCTCCAAAAGTTGAAGGCGCAGCTAGAGATTTACTAAGAGCTGCACAAGATGTTCCTTTGACAAACTCGGTACCTATTTCACTAGCTGCCGCGGCAGTTTACATTGCATCTATTGTTAATAATGAGAGAAGAAAACAGAAGGATGTTGCAAGAGCGGCAGATCTAACTGAAGTAACGATAAGAAGTCGTTACAAGGAAATGGCACAGTTTCTAAACATAGATATCCATATCTAAGCCATTCCTAATCCGTAAAGTATTCGGATGATTAATGAACAAATATACCGGCGCTTCAATCATACAGTAGCTGCTTGTTTTGTAATTTATTTTCTTTTCCCTGAATACATTCTAGGAATTAAAAGAGAATACTACATCCTATTATTTTGGTCTTTAATAATTACTGTCGAATATTTACGATTGAACAAAAATTTGAAGATTATAGGAATGCGAGATTATGAAAGCAATAGAGTAGCCGGATTCGTATGGTTTGCCACGGGAACATGCTTGATACTAGGATTATATGAATTAGGATACCTACCTCAAAGCTTAGTCATTGCAACGATAATCATGGCAGCTTATACTGACCCACTAATCGGTGAAGCAAATCAAAGATTAGGCAGTAAATGGGGTATTGGACTAGGGCTATTATGTAGTTTCTTAATCTACCAATTAATACTTGGAGTCTTATTTTATTCATTCATAGGCAGTATAGTAGCAGTAGCCTCTGAAAGGCCAAAAATCAAATGGTTTGACGATGACCTGGCAATGCAAATAATCCCAATAATAATTCTAACTCTTTTATCACTAATGGACTTTAGCCCAGATCTTCCTCAAAATATATTGGGAGATAAATTATGAAAATAACTGAAATTTACATATATTTAATGTATATTATAGTTATATGTTGCACAATTGCGTTTATTTTGAAAGAACATTATATTATAGCCAGTCTATTATTTTTAGGAAATACAGTACCGGGATATGCGATGGCAAAGTCCTTAATGGAGAAAAATGAAAATCAATTATAAGAGAAGATGGGAGCAAATTCAATCGAATTTAAATGGTAGAGATGCTTTCGTGACTTCTTTACCGGGAAATACTCGATATTTGGGCAATTCTGAAGCCCCACCAGGCAGCCCCCCTAGCTCCACTATGAATTATGTTGTTATTCCAAAAAAAGGAGATCCAATTGCAATAACCTCCTCATTGGAGGAGCACCGTTGCCGTAAAGAATCAGCTATAGACGAAATCAAATCATGGACTCACTACCCGGAGATTCAAGCAGATGGAAAAACTTCAATTGAGGTTTTAAAAAATACACTAAAAGAAAATAATATAGAAAAAATATATGCAGATAATAAGATAAAGTTAGGAAGAAGTGTAAAATCAACCATCTCGAATTATGTAAATGAAATGAGAGGCGTAAAAACAAAGGATGAGTTAGAAAGAATAAAAAAAGCCATTAAACAATCAGACGCAGGCCAGAATTTTGCTAAAAATCTAGTAGAGTCGGGGAAGAATTTAACCGAAAAAGAAGTTCGAGTAGAAATCGATTACTTCATGGGGAGAAAAGGCGTCCAGGAAAATTCATTTAGTACAATAATTGCTTCGGGCCCAAATGCAGCTCATTCACACCATTCGAACACAGAACGCCAATTAAAAACAGGAGACCCTGTAATTTGTGACTTTGGAGTATTTTGGGATGGCTACTGCTCAGATATCACAAGGACATATTTTGTTGGAGGTGAACCTTCAAAAAAATGGGCTGAGATATACAACATTGTTTTAGAAGCAAACAGACTCTCTACCAATGAATTAACGGTGGGAAATACCAGCCACAAAGTGGACAATGCTGGAAGGAAATTCATACAAAAGAAAGGATATGGGAAAAACTTCGTACACGGTACTGGGCATGGTTTCGGACTAGAGATTCATGAATTCCCATCACTGACCTATAAGTCTAAAACAATCATAAAAGACTCAATGGCAGTTACGATTGAACCTGGAATCTATATTCCTGGAAAAGGTGGAATACGTATAGAAGATGATGTATTAGTTGGCGAATCAAAACCAATTATTTTGACGAAAGCTGAAAAGGAGTTATATTAAATATGGAAGAAGCTCAATTAGTAGTAAATCGCCTATTAGAAAAAGAACCTAAGACTAGACAAGAAATACAGTTGATCAAGTTAGAGGTAGCAAGAGAAGGGAAATTTTCCAGTATTCCACCTAATAACCAACTTCTTGCAAGAATTGATGCAAAGAAAGAACCTGAACTAGCTAAATTACTGCGCGTAAAACCAATGCGAACTAGTGCTGGTGTAACACCCGTAGCGATAATGACTTCGCCGGCCCCTTGCCCCCATGGAACTTGTACATACTGTCCAGGAGGCCCTACAAATGAAAGTCCTCAATCTTACACAGGTCATGAACCTGCAGCTCGAAGAGGGAAACGTCATAATTACAATTCTAAGTCCCAAGTCGAATCAAGATTAGAGCAATACGTCCGTAATGGGCATCCTACTGATAAAGTTGAAATAATTATAATGGGGGGAACTTTCACAGCAAGAACACCAGATTATCAAGATGAATTTCTGAAAGGTGCTTTTGCTACTTTGAATGGAAAGGAATTGTCTTTAGAAGAAGCCCTAGAAGCCAATGGATCTGCAAAACACAAATGTGTAGCTTTGACTATGGAAACAAGACCAACTGAATGTACTCCTTGGACTGTCTTTCAAATGAGGAAACAAGGTGCCACAAGAGTCGAAATTGGAGTGCAATGTTTAGATGACGGCGTCCATGACAAATTAAATCGTCAACAATCGGTTGATGATGTGATTAGAGCAACTAAATTATTGAAGGAAGCTGGATTCAAAGTAGTATATCATATGATGCCAGGACTACCTGGAATGAATCCTGAAACAGACCTAAGAGATTTCAAACGATTATTTGAGGAAGAAGACTTCCAACCAGACATGCTAAAATTATATCCTACATTACTTGTCAAAGGTTCACCTTTATCACGTAATCCAGGAGATTTTGTACCTTATGATACTGAAACTGCTGCAAATTTAATAGCCAGTCTAAAAGAAATAGTACCACCATATGTTAGAATTCAAAGAATTCAGCGCGACATTCCAAAACCACAGATTATAGCTGGAGTGATGAACTCAAATTTACGCCAATATGCTCGAAGAGAACTAAAAGCTAGAGGGAAAAAATGTAGGTGTATTAACTGTAGAGAACTTTGGAGGGCCCAAATAGATCCTAAGACTGCGGAGCTTAAAGAAATAATATACAAATCCAGTGGAGGTACTGAACACTTTATTTCCTATGAATCTGGTTCAAAACTTTTAGCATATTTAAGACTAAGACTAGATGATAATGCAACCGTTAGAGAACTAAAAGTTACAGGACAGGCTGCAGATATTGGAAAAACAGGTACGGGAGTACAGCACATGGGGCTAGGCAGTAAATTAATGAAAATAGCTGAAGAAAAATCAAAAGCTTATTCTAAAGTAAGAGTTACACACGGACCTGGAACAAGAATATATTATGAAAAATTAGGATATACCCTAAAAGAATATTATATGGTTAAAGATCTGGCATAAGTATATGCCTAGATTAAAAATTAAGAATCTCATATCTGATTCAAACTGGATTAAGCATATTGAATCACTTCAAAATGTTAAAGAGGTTATTGGAACAAAAGAGAATCTTACTAGAGCTCTAAAAGAATCAATAATAAATGACTTACCTAAAGAACCCTTTGGCATTCTTCTATCTGGAGGTGTGGATTCATCAATCATTGCTAAAATATGTAAAGATCATAATGCTTCTTTTAGATGTTTTTGTGTCGGAATGGAAGGCTCTCAAGATCTCAAAGTAGCTAGAGAAATAGCAAGCTTATTAGATTTAGAACTCATTACCAAAGAGTTCGAACTTGACGAAATTGAACAATTGTTATTGAAAGTTATAGATATATTACCTGAACCAGTAATTCAGGATGACAACTATATTGAATATATGGTTAAAGTATCAGTATCTGCAGTTTTACTTGCAGCAATGAGTTTAGGTGATGAAAAAATCTTTTACAGTGGAATAGGTGCTGAAGAGTTATTTGCAGGTTATCAAAGACACGTAAAATCAATTAGTGAAAAAGGTACGTGGAGAGGTATAGATATTAAAGGACTTGAGGAAGAGAGCTGGGAAGGTTTGAAGCGTCTAAATAATCTTGTAATTTCAAGAGATAAATTAATATCCGAAAGTATTACAAAAGAAATTATTAGCCCATATATCGATGATGAACTCATAATTTTAGCAATGAGTCTATCTACAGATAAAAAGATAGACTCAAGTACAAACAAAAAGATCTTGAGAGAAATTGCTGAAGACATTGGAGTGCCAAGAGAAGCTTCGGCCCGTAAGAAGAAGGGAGCTCAATATGGAAGTAGTTTTGATAAAGCGATTACAAAATTAGCTAGAAAAAACGGGTTCAAATTAAAAAAGAGATACCTCGACAGTCTAATTGCAAAAAAAAGGATATAACTATTTTATAAGTAAGCACCTTACTGAATAAATATGGGAAAATACGTTTGTCATAATTGTGATATGTCAGTTGCAGCAATGAATTGTGGAGCTTGTGGTAAAGAATTAGTTCACGATACACTCACTAAGGATGATGGAACTACTGTAGATGTTTCAAAATGTCCTGGCGGTTGTGGAAAAATTAAATCTCCAATGTGCTGTGGCAATGATATGCACGCACATTAGATTTAGTCAGACAGGTTAAGTGATGCTAGCTCTTTCTAATCAGCCACCCAAAAGGTCAACAATATCGAGACACCCTGATGACATCATTACAAGAGCTATCAAAAAAACAAAAAATGGTTTTTTGTTCATAATATAAACTCGAAACCTCCTACTTAAATATTTTTAGGTATTTTCATTTTCCTAAATGACCAGCTAAGTGTGGTATTTCCTTAAGTTGATTGATCAAGTCTCTAGCTTGTTTTAATTCAGCTTGTATCTTTTGATTATCTAATACTTGATTCCTTTCATATGCAAATTCTACTCACTAGACGAGGGAGAGCTATCTTCCTCATCTTTTCTTTGCATTTGATATATTTTATCAGAATAAACTTAAGCTGTCAGAATTAGCCATTCTATCGAAAGTTTCAGTTACTAATGAATCTGGACCTAATACTTCCTTAGACTTCAAAAACAAACATCTTATCTCGCTTCTTTCTAAACCTTCTAAAGAAGGCATGATATTCGAGCGAATAACCTTGTCAAGAGCCAAATCTGGCCCATATTTCTGAATAGAATTGAAAATAGTGACCATAGAATCAATCAATAAGGCAGGACCAATCTTACGGAAAGTACGGACACCAACTGCCACCTCATCACCACGTTTAGGAGTCTCATCAGGGGCTAAAAATTTGACTAACTTTTCGTGACACTTATACATGTTATTATCATCATCATAAAAATCAAACTTACGGCTTGCAAAATGCTTACATTTCTCTCCAAATTTCCATAAATTATCTCCTTCAGGCCTGTCTGGAACTAAACCTAATTTCTTTAATTTGAAATATACGAATACTGGCATTCGATTATATTCATCACTAGGATCTGGTAAACCAATCTCAACAAATGCAAAACGACGCATTAACGCAAATCCTACATTGAAAAGTGTATTCTTATCCTGAGTATTCATTGTTCCAATAATTCTGAACTCAGGTGGCATCATGAATGGAGCTCCGCCGGTTTCCTTGTGTGTAAGTAAAGGTTGCTTATCTCTATACTCAAAAACTGTAAATAATTTACCAAAAGCTTCATCGATATTTGCACGATTAAACTCATCAATTACAAGATAATGAGGTCTTCCAGTCTCAACTATAGATTTTTCACACAATTTCGCAGCTTCGGCAACATAACCGTCTTTGAAGTAATATCCACCAGAATCATCGGGAGAAATACCTCCAATAACATCAAAATTAGACCATTCTGCATTGGCTGTAACTATAGTGTAGTTGGGAGCTTTACTACCATTAGGCTGGTCAATTTCTCCACACAGTTTTGTCAATAATATATTAGACAATGCAGTTTTACCAGTTCCAGGTTCACCAAACAACATAATATTCTTACCTGAAGTCAAATGAGTAATGACCTCATCAACTGTATCTCTTGTAGTTGAGTACGCTTCAGCTATTTCTTCAAATTTAACATTATAATCAACTTCAATACCTTGCCTGATAGTAACTGATTGATCTACATTATCCATCATTGTCTTTTCAACAAGTGCCATATCGGGGGTATGTTCAGTCGTATGCTTCAATTCAATCTGGAACTCATCTCCATATTCTGCCATCAAAAATTCCATGGCCGAATCTACAGTCCATTCTGGCATGGCTGCCTGTTGTCCAGGTACTGTTGGTGCGAAAGGATCTTCACGGTTTGGCATAGCCATATCGCTCGCAATTGAAAATTCCTGTAACTTACGTGAACCAAATTTATAACTTAACCAGAATCCTATAGCCGTAACCAAGGTAGTGAGTAAAAGATACAGGCGTCCTTGACTGTCTTTTGGTATTTCAACATCATTTCCACCTATCAAAATTGGAGATAAGAAAGTTCCAAATAAGGCAAAAATTCCAGCTGCAAAAATTCCGAAATAGGCAACACCCATTGAACTGGCATCCCCACGGCGCTTCTTGTAAAAAGAGAAAAGACCAACTGAAGCCACACCAACTGCCATTACAGTTAGCATAGTATCATTTGTATCCATAACAAGGCCATCTTCTCCGTTAGTAACCAAATTATATGCTAAAATTAAGAATTGTAAAACAAGACCTGAAATTATCATAGAGAAATATTTAGCCTCTTCAATATCTCTAATCTTAGTGCTTGATATCAACCAGTTTCCGGCCCCTATGAAAATAAAAGTTGAAGCCAGAAGAAGAAGCATACCATCCGAACCACCACCTTCCAGATAGAACGGTTTAACAAGTAAAGCCTTGTATCCTACTCTTTGACAAACTGTTTGTTCCTCAAAATCAATATTAGCTCTCATTTCCTCCAATTCAGAGTCCATGAATGTTACATTGCCAGCAATGATTTCAGTGCGGGGAGAAGTTCCGTATTCATCCGTACAAATCAAATAAGGTCCTTGAGCATAATTGAAAAATACCGAGGAAAGTAATAAAGCAACTGCAATCATGAACAGATAAAAAGTTAAACTTGGAGGATCATCCAAAGTACGCTCTCTTACAACGCGAGCAAGTAAAACACCTACTGAAACTATCAAACAAATAGCACAAACCAACCCAACTGTCAAAATTAGTGGTTCAATTAATTTATTTAACGCACCTCCATACAAAATAAATAAAACAGACTCAGCAAGACCAAAAACAATAATTGGTTGAATTATAGACTTATTAGATACTGAACTATAGAGATATAATACGCAAATAAACAAAATTATATTAAATAATACAAACGAAATACCGCTCATCCAGCTCATATTCACAAAACAACCATATCTTTCACTGCTATCAACCGTACCGCTTTGGTTCGTATCAGTAACTGCATAAGTCAAAAAATCATCTTCAGGATCTTCAACTCGGAAATCCTCATATCTCATTGCGTCCCATATCTCACAATTAAAGGGTTCTCCTGTAAAAGGGTCAGAGACACCCCTGCCAATTTCAATTCCATTTTTTCTATAAGGAGTAACTGGAAGCATCCCATCAGACGATTCTTCGTCTGGTAAGGGGACTGTTGTTACTGCCAAACCAATAATAGAAAAAAATAAAAGAATCGAAATAACTAAAGCAATCAATGGAGCCTTATAATTAATTTTGGAATCTGTTTTGAAAAAGCCATCCAATTTTCCAAAGAGGGAACCAAATGAAGCTTGAGTTTGAGCCCACATCTCAGAAAAAGAAGTTGAACTTCCAGAATCCTCTGAAGAAGTAACTTCTGAAGCTGATAAGGCCTCCTCGATAGCTTTTTCGTCATCAGTAATTGAAGATGAATCTGCTGGAATCTTATTATCCTCGATAGAAGGTAATTCTGTTGAGCCAGACTTATCGTCACTGCTATTTACATCAAGTGATTCTTCAATTTTAGATGATTCATCTGCACTTATTTCTTCGGCAACGCTGCCTTCAGATTCAAGGTCTGAGCCACAAATGGCACAAGAGACTTCGTCCTCTTGTTCCTCCTCATATTGACAGACTGGACAAACCTTCATCAATTGTTAACGGAATCACGGTGTTAAAATGTTAACTGAGGCCTAAATTAGCACAAACATGCAAAAAACGTTATCGCTGAAAAGCAAACTTTAAATAGGAGGTGGAACAAAAAGTAGTCCACATGAAAGAGCAATTACAACAAATACAAGCGGTCGCCATTGTTACCTGTTTAGTTGTACTTATTGCAATTCATAGCACTGGAGATTATGCTGAATGGTTTGAAGTTAGTGGAAAAATACAAAATATAGATCCTGAGACTGGAGAAGAATATCCAGGTACTGATAATTTTGAATATAGTTATTATTTATCGAAGTATGTTAAGACAAATGATGATAGGACAACGGAGAGTCATAACTACAATACAGACTGTGATTCCTGTATAAGTCAAATTGATGTTACCAAAAACGTAGTGCGATTAGCTTATGGAACTGCATTAATGGCCTTTGCTGTAGCATATATGGCAAATGACTCAATCAAGCATTTACATAAGAAGAATCTTAGGAAAGTTCTTACCAATTTAAAATACTCCGCTATTCTAGTCTTGGTAATTGGCACGCTGACCACGGCATTATACGCTACTTCGTGGCCAACGGCATTAATTGAAGATGAAGCTGGAATAAATACTGAATTGGGTCAAGAAGCGAGACTAGGATGTACTACTGGAATACCTCTAACATTTTACGGAACTGGATCTTGTATAGAAACTGTTGAAGCTGTAAATGAAGGTACTGCAGATAAGATAAGTGCCAGAGTTACCCCAATTGAATGGAAACCAGGCATTGGTTTTATTGTAGTCCTTTTAGGAAGTGTCTTGACGGGCGGAGGAACTCTATACATACTTGGAAATATTGATGAAGAATGGCAAAATATATTGAAAAAACAGGATTTAATAGAAAGACAACAAAAAATACAAGACGGTGAAATTGATAAGAGCAAAGATCTTATGCAGGAATTCGAAGATACTGAAGAAAAATTAAGAAATGCTGAAAGAAAAATACAAGATGTGAAAACCGCTGCAGAAGGCATTGATTACGATGGTATTGATGACTTGAACGTTGAATTAGATCGCTTAACTGCATTAAACCAAAGTGTCGAAACTTTGAACAACTCTTTAGAAAGTAAGTTGAAAACTGCTAGAATAGCTACATCTGAAGTTGAAAAACGATCCAGAATGGCTGAAAAAGAACTGGGTGATGATTTGGCTGCAAAAACAAACCTAGAAGCTGAAATTGAAGATTTAAGAGGAAAACATGAAAATGATATGAGGTTGAGTGATAGAATGACTCGTGAAATTGGTTCCTTAAGAAATATGAGTGAAGATGCCGAAGAGAAGGCAATTCAAGCTGAAAAGAAATTGAAAATTGAAAAACCAGAAACAATTAGTGCACTTGAATCCTACGACTCTGTAAAGGCAGCATATGATAAAACAGTTGAAGAAAAGAACAATCTAGAAAAAGAAATAATGGACTATGAACAGCACACCTTGGAATCGAATGAAAGAGAAAAATCTGCAAAAGTAGAACGGAATGAGGCAGCTCAAAGAAGAAAAGAACTAGATCGGGAAGTAAAACTTATGGAAAAGAATAAAAAACGTATAAACGACAAATTTACAACTCTTACAGCAAACCTAGAAAAAGCAAAGAAAGACCTAGCCTCAGCCCGTGAGAAGGCAGCAGTCACGCTAAGTGAATTAGATTTAGAAAGAGAAACTATCATAGAATTGCAACAAGAAGCTGAAACTCACAGAGCGAAAGAAGGAGAAATCATAGGTTTAACTGACTCCTTAAAAGAATTACAAGACCAAGTTACTGAACAAAATACTTCGAATTCAGGTATTCAAAATGAATTAAAAGAAGAAACCAATAGGAAAAAGAAAACTCAGAAAGATCTTAATACATTAGAGAATGCATCTAAGCAGGTTAGCAAAGTAATGGAAAGTTTGAAAAAACAATTTGATGAAGCTAAATCTGAATTAAATATATCTATGGATGAACGCAATCAGGCTGAACGATTATTAGAGACCGAGAAAACTGAACATGAAAAATTAAAAGAAGATTTAGAATTCTTACAAGGTACCACAATAGGAAGCGAAGAAGATACTGAAAGAAAAATAAAGGCCATGGAGATAGAAACACCAAAGAATCAAGAAGAAGCCCGTGAAATGAAAGAAGAGGCTGACCAACTGAACAGCCAAAATCTCGATTTATCTGAAAAAATTAAAGAGGCTCGGATTGAAAGTATCAATACAGCTACAGAAGAAACTGTTGCTAGTACAGCAACTGCCCAAACAGCTGGAGCAACTATCGGCTCAAGTATTATAGTTAAGAACTTAACAAAAGAAACCGAACACAATTTTGAACTTGTTAACCCTGAACAAGTTGATCCAAAGAATGGGAAGATACCGTTGACGAACCCAATCGGAAAGGCTCTCGAAGGTGCTAAAGAAGGCGATGAAGTAAAAGTGGGTCCAAACTTATTCAAAGTATTGAAATTGAATTAGCTGAACCTACCAAACTTGAAGTGACTAAAATATACCCGTCGCTTATACCTCTAAATGACTTTAAAACTGCCGAGTAGCAGCAAAGAGATGCAAAACTGGGAATGGAGTGATTATGTACCCTATTTTGAAAATTTATTAAATCAAGATATTGATAAAACAAATATTAATACTTGGATGAAATACTGGTCTGATTTTAGTGAACTAATAGGAGAGGTAGGAACTGAAGTATATGTTGCTACAACTGTGGATACAACTGATGAAGACGCTAAAAAAAGATTCAATGCATTTCTGGAAAATGTAAGTGAAAATGCAAGTTCTAAAAACCAAATATTAAGAAAGAAGCTTCTAGAAAGTGGTGCCATACCAGATAACTTTGAGATTCCATTAAGATCGATAAAAAGCGAAGTAGAACTTTTTAGGGAAAATAACCTCCCTCTAATGACTAAAGATAGTAAGTTATCAAAAGAATATGATGCAATCATTGGAGCTCAGACCATTGAATGGGAAGGTAAAGAAATAACAATTACCCAATTAGGGCCGGTTCTTTTGGAAACAAATCGCGAACGAAGGGAAAAAGCCTGGAGATTAGCTGCTGAAAGGAGGCTAAAAGACAGAAATAAGATAAATGAAGTATGGAAGAAAACCTTGAAAACAAGAATAAATATTGCTGAAAATGCAGATAAAGACAACTATCGATCGTGGAGATGGGAATACCTAAGTCGCTTTGATTATACACCAGATGATTGCTTGAATTTTCATTCAGCCATTGAAAAAGTAGTTATGCCTTTTGTAAACAAACTAATAAAAAAACGAAAGGAACAACTTGGATTAGAAATACTCAAACCTTGGGACTTAAGCGTAGATCCTCTTAATCGAAATCCTTTGAAACCATTTGAAGATGCAGATGAATTAGAAGAAAAATGTCATAACATATTTAGTGCTGTAGATAAAGAGCTTGGAAACCACTTTAAAATAATGCGAGAAGAAAAATTACTAGATCTTGCTAATCGTAAAGGAAAGGCACCTGGTGGATATTGTACGGAATATTATCATAGACGATTACCCTTTATTTTTATGAATGCAGTAGGAACCCACAGTGATGTTCAAACAATGCTACATGAAGGAGGGCATGCATTTCACGTATTTGAATCAAACCAATTACCATACTCAGCACAACGGGATGTAGGTATGGAATTTGCTGAAGTAGCTTCGATGGCTATGGAACTATTATCATCACCTTATCTTACCAAAGATTTTGGAGGATTTTATGATAAAGAAGAGGCTAAAAGAGCCCGAATCGAACATCTAGAAAAAACTATAATGTTTTTACCTTATATGGCTGTCGTAGACGCATTTCAGCATTGGGCATACACTAATCCAGAAGATGCAATGGAAACTGATAATTGTGATTCTAAATGGACTGAATTATGGAATCGATTCCAAGTCTATGAGGACTTAGATTCTAGTGAATTCAAAGATGTTATTGCTACTGGATGGCACAACAAATTACACCTATTTCATGTTCCCTTCTACTATGTAGAATATGGAATGGCTCAATTAGGGGCAATTCAAGTGTGGGGAAATGCACTGAAAAATCAAGAAAAAGCAGTTAGTCAATATAGACACGCACTCAGTTTAGGTGGAAATGCAACACTTCCAGAACTCTTTGAGGCTGCTGGTGCTAAATTTGCATTTGATGAAAATATGTTAACATATGCAGTAAATTTAATTGAACAACAAATAAAGGAAATGAACTAATGAATGGAAAATCGGTACAGGAACAATATGCGCCAAACTCTATCTGTTTTGGTTGTGGACCTGCAAACGAAAATGGCTTGAAAATAAAATCTTATCGTATCAATAATGGACTTGAAATGGAATTTGATCCTGAAGAGAAGCATCAAGCTTTCCCTGGCGTGATAAATGGAGGAATTATTGGATCATTGATTGATTGCCACGGTAATTGGACTGCTGCAATTGCAATCATGGAGAAAAATGAACTAGAGTCTCCCTTGTGTACAGTTACTGCACAATATGAGGTGAAATTAAAAAGACCAACACCATTAGGACATACTTTAAAATTAAAAAGTAGAATATTGGGAGTGCAAGAAGATAGAGCTGAAATTGTAATTGAATTAAAAGCTGATGGAAAAACATGTGCAACCGGCCGGGGCTTGTTTGTAGCTGTCAAAGAAGGCCATCCTGCATATCATCGCTGGCATTAATATGAATGCTAGTGAATTATGGCATAATGCACTAGATGAGCACAATAGGAAAGACTACCATGAAGCTCATGAAATTTTTGAAGACTTATGGCTAGAATTAGACAATCGAACTGAAAAAGATACAGTGCAAACACTAGCGCAAGCTGATGCACTGGCAGTACATCTTGAAACTGGGAATTTACGAGCTGCACAAAGGCTGATGAGACAATTACCTGAATTAGTACAAACTTTTCCAGATACATACAGAAATGTTAACCTTAAGAAAATGAAAGAATGGATTAATTCTATGATTGCACAAATTCCACCTTTTGGTGAAATAAAAGATATTTCTAAAAAAGAACCACCAAAATTAATTCATAGCTGAAAGTAAAGTATCATAATACTCTGAATTATCATCACAGGCATCCTGCATTGGTTTTACTACCTGGAAAAGAGCTGCAGCAGTTCCATTTTTCAAATCAAGAGGATGTAAAGTGCCCGAAAGATAAGAGGACTCTAACTCGGAATAAGATTTAAACTCTAAATTCCCACCAAACTTTTCAGGTCGTTCTATTACTATTTCTTCTAATGCTGGTTCAAGTAAATGTTGCCAAATATCAAGAACTGGATTTCCTTCTCTTTCTAGAGGACAATACGCTTTGGACAACTTCTTCGTCAAAACTTTCTTACTATCATGAATTAACAAGGTTCCTGATGGATTAGATTTAGACATTTTAGCATCAGTATCCATCCTCCCAGGACCCGAAAGTGAACCTAAAAGAGGCGTGTGCAATGCTATAATCTTTGAGAGTTTCAACTTATCTGCAGCATCTCTTGCCAACATGTGGGCATGTCTCTGATCCATACCTCCTAATGCTAAATCAACATCCAAAGCATAGATATCTGTAGCTTGCATTGCAGGATAGAAAAATTTAGACATATCTCTATCCCCATCCTCCTCACTTCTACCCATTATTGATAAGGCTCTTCGCATTCTTTTAAGACTACTCGATTTTGAAACTCGAAGTACCATTTCCCAATAACCTTCTTCCTTAACTAATTCACTAGCTGTTTTAAATTCAACACCAGGACTAAATACTGAAAACATTTGCTTTTGATATTCAACACCTGCTTTTAAATTATCCCAATCTCCTTTTAATTTATCATTTATGTATCCATGCCAATCAGCCAATAATATTGTAACTCGAAATCCTGCATTTATTAAATCGCGTGTCTTTAGGATTGGAACCAAAGATCCTGCATGAAGTAGACCAGAGGGCTCAAAGCCAACATATGCCTTTAGTTTCTCTTTAGAAGAAAGTAATATCTCAAGCTCAGACTCGCTAACGCACTCTAAAACTCCTCGCATTATCTGGGCTTTACGTTCTTCCATAGTCGCATTGAAACAAATGAGTAAATAACTCCTTTGGTTTCATTTAAGTCACCATAAAATTATTTAAATGAGGCTAGATAGGATGTTAGAGTTAAAAATGTCTGAATCTAATCCTGATGTCCTAAAAGCTGTCCGACTTCTTGTTGGT
>MDSW01115432.1_pt1 | contig 21061 bp, 19 predicted proteins | sample 811171 | NCBI WGS metagenome assembly MDSW01 (sample SAMN05326641, study PRJNA326480) | marine metagenome | isolation source: seawater | place: Atlantic Ocean: North West | collected 2012 | reverse complement strand
TAATAAAATCGTGATTTCATTTGGTGGTTCGGATCCAAAGGGGGATACAATAAAAGCATTAAACGGTATTAATAAGATTCAAAAAAGAATATTTGGAATTGATGTTATTGTCGGAAAATCTAATAAAGAATATAGAAAAATCAAAAAAAAATGTACCAATATGAAAAAAACTAGATATTTTTACAACACCTCTAGAGTTGCAACTTTAATGAGCAAATCTGACGTTGCAATTGGTAGTGGTGGGAGTACGACTTGGGAGAGATGTTGTTTAGGAATTCCAGCAATAGTTTCAATAGCATCAAAAGACCAAAGTGAAGCAACAAAAATTCTAGATTCAAAAAAATGTATAATTAATTTAGGAGAATCAAAGAGAGTTAAAGAATTAGATTATATGGAAAAAATTAATGGTATTACATATAACAAATTAAATAAAATGAGAAAAAATTGTATGAAAATTGTTGATGGAAATGGAACATCAAGAGTTATCCAGAATATATTATCAATTTAACAAATACGTATATGAAATGTTTTTCTATAAATAATGAGGAAATGAAAGAAGAATGGTAGATTGTATAATTCAAGCTCGTTTAGGATCAACTAGATTACCTGGAAAAGTAATGATGAAAATAGATTCTAAAAAAACAATTTTAGAGTCAATGTTGAATCAACTCAGATATTCAAAATTAGTGGATAGAATAATTGTGGCAACTAGTAATAAACTAGAAGATGATTCAATAGAAAATTTTTGTAAAGAAAAAAGAATTGAATGTTTTAGAGGTAGTGAAAAGGATGTTTTAGATAGATATTATCAATGTGCAAAAAAATACTCATCTTCTACAATAGTAAGAATGCCTGCGGATAAACCACTGTTAGACCCAAATGTAGTTGATAAGGTAATTGAAGAATTTATTAACAAAAATTATGATTATATTACAACTTTTTTACCATCAACATTTCCATCTGGAACGGAAGTTGAAATTTTTTCCTTTTTAACATTAGAAAAAACATGGAAAGAGAGTGTTTTGCCATCAGAAAGAGAACATGTAACTCCATACATTTACAACAATCCAGAAAAATTTAAAATTTTTAATTTTAGAAATAAAATAGATTTATCAAAATATAGATGGGCAGTAGATGAAGAAGAAGATTTATTTTTTGTAAAAGAGATCATTTCAAAAATAGAAAAAGAACCAATTTTAATTGAAGATATTTTAGAGATTATTAAAAAGGAACCAGAAATATTTCAGATCAATTTTGGTGTAAATCGAAATTCAGGTAATGAAAAATCAGAAAAGGAAGACATAGAATTTCTTAAAAATAGAGAAAAATAAAGTGAATAATGAATAAAAGAATCAAATTATTTGATCCGATGGTTAATCATCTGGAAGAAAGAAGTGTAATACAGGTACTTCGTAGTGGCAATTGGGCATCTGGTGCTGGAAAAAATTTTGTAAAGAAATTTGAAGATGATTTTCAAAAATATACTAACACAAATGCATGTGTAGCAGTGAATAGTGGAACTGCAGCATTAAACATGGCATTATCGCTAGTAGATGTGGAAAATAAAGAAGTGATTTTACCTTCCATGAGTTTTGTCTCTACAGCAAATGCAGTAATTCTAAATGGAGGAAGACCAGTGTTTGCAGAGATTGAACCTGAAACATTATGTATAGATCCAAAATCAGTGAAGAAATTATTAACAAAAAAAACTAGAGTTATACTTCCAGTACATTTTGGCGGAATGCCATGTAAACTAGATGAATTAAAAGAAATAATCAAAAATCACGACTGTAAAATCATAGAAGATTCTGCACATGCTGCAGGAACAACTTACAATCATAAAAAAATTGGATCACATACTTTTGCAAGTTGTTTTAGTTTTCATCCTGTAAATAATTTGGCAATGCCAACTGGGGGTGCAATAACAATCAATGATAAAAAATATAAAAAAATTCGAGATGAATTAGAATCAAAAAGATGGTGTGGGATAACTGATAGAAAATTTTCAGAATATAATGTAAAAGAAATAGGAAATAATTACTACATGAATGAATTTTCTGCAGCAATTGGATTGGTTCAATTAAAAAAATTGGACCGGATGAATAAACAAAGAAAAAATATTGCAAGAATTTATTCAAAAGAAATTACGATAGAGAGAAAAATGGGATTTGATCAAAATTGTTCATACCACCTTTTTTGGATTAGAGTGAAAAATAGAAAAAAAATTCGGGAGAATTTAAACGATAAGGGTATTGAAACAGGTACCCACTATAGGTCAATAAACACTTTTGATTTTTATAAAAAATTTAATAAAACTCCAATTACAGAAAAAATTAGTAAAGAAATAGTAACTATACCAATACATCCAAATTTAAAAAAATCCGAGATTGATAGGATTGTAAAAACGATTAATTCTATAATTTAAAATTTTGATGCAGAAATTAGTCTTAGATTATGATTTAATTCAGCAAGTGTTTCAGTATCAATCGATGTTGATGCATCAGGTCCTTTAGAGGTTTTTAGTTTTACATGTTTTTCGATGTAAATTGATTTAGATTTTTTCTGTTTTTTCAGAATGGAGTATAGAATTGGTGCTATAATACCTTCAGTGTGATCTGAAAACCCATCAAATTTAATCGCCTGAGACCAATTGATTTTTCTAAATGATAAAGGATATTCGGAAATACAATAACAAAAAATTGGTTTTGATTTTGAAAAGAAATTTAAAATTTTTCTTTTATTTCCACCCATCCCCATGCTGATAAAAATAGATTTTCCAGTTTTAGCTTTTTCAGAAATTGTTTCAGATGAAAAAGGGTCAGTGAATAAACATGTTCTTGAAGCAATTTTATAGGTCTTAACATTGATTGATTCTAAAAAAGTTACAGCTTCAGGATAAAATGCACTACAAAAAAATTCTATTTTATTTTTATCTGCAATTTTTTTAATTTTTTTAGCTTTTTCAAAGGTTAATTCTGAACGTTTAATTTCATTCCAATTTGGATGAGATTTTTTATAGAGATGAGTAGCTTTCCACATTTGAAATTTTACAGCGTCAGCGCCAGATTTTTTACATTCTTTAATTATTTTTTCAGCTTTCGACACACTACCTTCCCAATTAGAGCCGATCTCTGCAACAAGAAAAATTTTCATATTAAGATTTGAAATTGAGCATATAAAAATTTAAGATATATTTTAAGAAAGTAGATTTGATTGTTTGATAATATTTTTTAATTCTTCTTTAGGAATTTTTTCAGCGTTTTTTGATGAATAAGTTTCCATATTCTCGATTGGTTTTATTCCAGGATAAAGTGTTTGTTGTTCATCTTTAGACAAGTTAGTATTATCTGCAATTAAATACATATTTTCATATTCCCAACCATGTCTAATTTCATCAGTACTAATCAAAATTTCATCAATTTTTTCTCCCGGACGAATGCCTATTACATTTTCACCAGTATTTTCCAATAATTCAAAGAGAGATGATTTAACATCAGAGATTGTATATGCACGTAATTTTGGCAAGAATATTTCAGAACCTTTTCCAAGTTCAGCAGCACGAACAATGAAATTTAGTGCGTCATCCATTGTAATACTAAAACGTGTCATATTTGGATCGGTTATCGTAATATTTTTTTTATTTTTAATTTGCTCGATAAATTTTGGAATAACAGAACCACTACTTCCTAAAACATTTCCATACCGTAATGCAATAAATTTTGTTTTATGTCGTTCTTTGTTAAGATAGTTACTTGCGGTTACAAATAATTTTTCCATAAGAAGTTTTGTTGCTCCATATGTATTCAAAGGGGAAACAGCTTTATCTGTTCCCACACAAATTGCTTTTGAAACATTATTTTCTAAACATGCATCAATGACATTTTGTGAACCAATAACATTTGTTTTAATCGCTTCAAATGGATTATACTCTATTACCGGTACATGTTTTAGTGCAGCTGCATGAAAAACAATATCAACATCTTCAAACGCACGAGATAATCTTTCAGCATCTCTTACATCACCGAGTAAAAATCTAAGTCTATCATCATTAAAATTTGATTCCATTTCAATTTGTTTACTTTCATTTCTACTTAAAATTCGAATTGTGTCAACATTTTTCTTTAAAAGATGTTCAGTCAATGCCTGACCTAGTGATCCGGTACCACCTGTTATTAGAACTTTTTTTCCATCGAACATGAATAGAAAAAGTTAGTCAATCATCATAATAACTTTAACTTATCATTGATAGGCATTGTCAAGAATCAATTTTTTTATGATAAGTATTTTGGATATGTGTAAATCCATTTTTTCCAAAAAATTGAATTGATTTATAATTTGTAGGATTAACATTTGCTAAGAATCTGTTTTTTCCTGTTTTTTTTAGAAATTTTTGTAGTGCAATTGAACCAGATCCCATACTTTGAGATTTCTTTTTTATAAAAATTCCTAACTCATCTCTTTCTGTCAGGTAAATGTTTCCAATACGTTCATTCTCATTCCAAATTATTTCCCAAAACTGGTAAGGAGAACTTTTTACAAAAGCTTCATGTTCAGAAAAAGATGGTAATTTTTTATGTGAAATATTAATTATGCCTTCACGTTCTTTAAGCAATTCATAGAGAAAATCAATATCATCATTTGTTACAGCTTTTAATTCTATTTCCAAACAAATGAATGATTATTTTTAATAATTTATGTATTAGTATGAAATTATAGTAAAATTATTCAAAATTAACGAAGCTAATTAAGAGATATAAGTCATAATTATAAAAATTTCATATGAGGTATTGTAAAAAATGTCTTTATCCTGATACAAAACCTCAAATTATCTTTAATGATGAAGGGATTTGTAGTGCATGTGTAAATCATGAGAAAAAAGAAATAATTGATTGGAATGAAAAGAGACAAGAATTTGAAGAGATATTAGATAAATACAAAAGTAAAAACAAAACAAATTATGATTGTATAATTCCTGTAAGCGGTGGAAAAGATAGTCATTATCAAACATATGTTATAAAAAAAGAATTCGGATTAAATCCATTAGTAATAAATTTTCATCCACATGATCAAACCGAACTAGGAAAGAAAAATCTTGAAAATTTAAAAAAAATTGGAGTGGATTGTATTGAATTTTCACCTAATCCAGAAGTTTATCTGAAACTAGCTAGATTTGGATTAAAAGAATTGGGAGATTTTCAATGGCCAGAACATTTGGGGATTTTCACAATTCCAGTTCAGATGGCTGTAAAATTTAACATACCGTTAATAATTTGGGGTGAAAATCCACAATTAGAATATGGACAACCTACTGATGTGAATAAAGATACTATTTTGGATAGAGAGTGGAATGAAAAAAATGGAGGATATTTTCTTGATAAAATTAAACCTAAAGATATGGTAAAGTATGGATTTCAATTAGATGAGTTACGACCATATATTTATCCAACAGATGAAGAGATCAGAAGAGTGGGAGTGACAGGAGTTTTTCTTGGTTCATATCTAAAATGGGATATTTTCAAACAATTAGATATTGTAAAAAAAATTGGCTTTAAAGAAAGTGCAGATAAAAAAGAAGGTACGTATGATGGTTGGGAAAATTTAGATGTTTATTTTACAGTTTTTCATGATTATTTTAAATTTTTAAAATATGGGTTTGGTCGGGCAACAGACCATGCATCAATAGAAATTCGTTATGGAAGAATTACAAGAGAAGAGGGATTAGAATTAGTTAAGAAGAATGAAGGAAAAATTCCTAGACAATATTTAAAACAGTTTTTAGAATTTGCAGATATTTCAATGGATGAATTTTTAGAAATTTGTGCTAAATTTACTAACAAAAAAATATTCAAAGTTGATGATCAACAAAATATTATTCAAGATGAAAATGGAGAGGTTACTAAACTAAAATACGATAATTCTTAGGCTGAATTTTTAAGATTAGATAGAAATTTGAGTAAGTTTTCACTAGCATTTCCCAAATTAGAAATATAATTTTTGCAAGAGATTTTTGAATTCTCTATTAGATATGAATTATCATTTTCTAGAATCTTCATTACTGAATTTTCAAGTGTTTCCAAATTTTCCATCATACATGAATTGTTTGAAAATGCAGTGGGTATGCCATAGCCGTTATTTTTAACAGAAATATTGATGATAGGTTTTTTCAGCAAATATGCATCTAAGATGACTGATGAAAAATCAATCACAATCATTAATGAGCAATTTTTTATTAATTGAGAAATATTTCCTGTTTTAATAACCTGAATGTTAGGATCAATGGATTTGACTAACTCTGTAGGATCAAATTCATCAGGAGATGGGTGAATTTTGATAATCAATCTTTGATTTAATCTGGATACAATCTGTGAAATTTGTTTTATAGTTTCAACATTTTTTTCTATAGTTTCCACTTTCAGATCAAATATATCTTCAGTTGTAGGTCCAGAGGTAGCCAATAAAATATAATTTTTCTCGAGATTTTCTATATGAGTAATATCATCATAGATTGGACTTCCTATTTTTTTAATTTTTCTAGAATCAAATCCAAGTTTTGTTCTGTAATTATAATCAACATCACCCCAAACTAATTGATAGTCTACATCTAAACCCAGTACACCTTGATATTTATTCATAGTAAAAGCTTCGTTGGTATCAAAAATTAATCCATGTTGTATTAGAATAATAGGAATTTTTTTAGCTTTTCCTATCTGCAATAATATTTTTTCATTTGGGCCAACTTCATTTTGTAATAAAATAGCGGAAAAAAGATATTTGTTTAAGAGATTATGTGATAGAAAAATTTCATAAGAATAATCTAAAAATCTTTTTTCAATAAGATTATAAAAAATTTTTTGGAAAGAAGGCCAAAATGAAATTTTTTCAATTGAAAATAGTTTCTCTAGAATCTCTTCATTATTTTTTATTTTGTTAATAATTTTAATAATTTTTAATTTTTCTTGAGATAAAACAAGTTTTTTATTATATTTTAATGATTTTTCATTTTCTAAAATTGCTTCTGAATTTTTAAATAATTGAAATGATTCTTTGTCCCAAATTGAAGGTTGTCTTCGATTATAGACTACATAAGTTTCATTAAAATTTGGCATTTCCTTTAGTAAATATGAAAATTTCTTTGTATTAATTTCAGAAAATAAAATAAATTTTGAATTTTTTCTAATTTTAGATTTTATTAAACTATTGGAAATATTTTCAGTTAATGATCTTATAGAATTAAGTTTTTTTGTTCCTATTTTGAATTTGAAATTGAGATTTTTAAATTTTAGATCTATGTTAGTGTTTAGAGAATCAAGTGGAAGAATATCATCCATTTCTAATGATTTTAATAAATTATAATTTAATGATAGGTTATCTAGAAAGACAGAGAATTTTTTAGAACAAAAAAATTGAGAATTATCATATTTCAAAGATATTTTATAAATGGTGAAAAAATTTTTTAGGAAATTAACTAAGATATTAATAATTTCAGATTGGAGTAATGACCCAAGATTAACGTCATTATATAATAAATAATTAGATAATTGTTCTTCAGAATACCAATTAGACAATTCGTAAGAGAGTTCTTGGATTTTTGACATTTCATTAGTTGTTAAAAATTCATCATAGGGTACCTGTTCTATTTTATTTTCTTTCAGTATTGTAAAAGACTCAAAATCGGTTGCAATGATTAATGAATTTTTATTATTTCTTATAGAATTAATTTCTTCAAGTGATATTGATTTATCAAATAAAACAATATTTTTTTTAGTTTTATTGTTTTTTCCATTTATCCCAGTCATAATCTTCAAATTTTACATTTAACATTTCATTATCATCAGGTTTCCAGGCTATATCAGCTAAAACTAACACTTTAGAAGTCTTTTCAGAAGTATTAACTAAAGCAGCTGGGATACCATTTAGTACCTCAACTAATTGTGGTTTTTTTGAATTTAGTTTAATTTCATGATAGTGATTTTTTTTATCATTAATTATGATAACAAGTTCTCCATCTAAACAGTAAAAATAACTAGTCCTATTTTTATGCAAATGAGGACCTTTAATTTCATTTGAATCTATCAAATTAAGATAAATCATTTTTGGATTATGAATTATTTTATCCCAATCTCTCCAAATAACAGTTAGTTCACCGTTGACATGTGAATCAAGAATATCTTTAGTTGGATGTGTTTCCAAGTCGTGAATACAAAATCCATCATCCATGATTAAAAAAATTCAGTTTAACCAATAAAAGTTTGGATCTAATTAATCAGCTGATATTAACTAATCAATCAGTTCAATATATTGTTCATAACTTAGCTCTTTATTTGAATCACGCAATTTTTTCCTAGATTTTTGATATGAATTTTCAAAAATAAATTTTTCAAATTCTGCTTGAAAATCTTCGTCAAAACCTTTTTGACAGAAATATTTTTTTTGTGTGATTGACCAATCACTGTCATCATCTTGTATTTTTAAAATATAATTTTTAGCAAGATATTGTTCATTAGAGGTTGGATAGCTTCCATCATATAATGGCATTTTATTCCAAAAATTATTCAAAACTTGTGTTTTGGCTACTTGACAAATATCAGAAACATAATATGCATGATTTGAAAGATCAAATCCTTCCGTAGGAATCATTATTTTTTCTGGTGAACAAGTTTTTTCAAAAAGTTCAAAAATTTTTTCATTATGTATGAATAGATCAGATTTAGATTTTAAAACGACATCACAGTTTAATCCTTTTAGTCCTTCTCTAGCACCAATTATTTGATGGTTGATAGTTGATGAATGTGGAGCTGTGGTTTTAGGCAAATCACTTTGTATTACTTTACATGGTAAATCTTGAACATTTTGGTCTACCCATGTTGAAAGAATAATTTCAGCATTTGGGAAATTTTTTTGGTATTCAATAATAATATCTTTGGTCCACTTAGTTACTATACCTTGAAGTAAGATTCCTTCTTTAGTCATAGTTGAAAAATCAATAATGAATTAATAAATTTTGAGTGTTTATGTTAATTGTAATAACTGTATATATCGTAAAATTGATTTTTTTATTTCATTTTTTAGAATTGGATCAATTTTTTTTCCAATAATTTTTTCACAATTTTTTTTAATTTCAATAAATTCTGGAGTCGAGAAAATATAATGACCCGCGATGATTGCCTTATCAAGTTTTTTTGTATCTGAATTTTTTATCATCCATTTTTTCCATTTTTTTGAATCATATGCCAATGATATGAACTGTTTTTTGTATTGATCTAATTTATTATCATCAAGTATTTTCAAAAATGAAATTGTTTCAACAACACCAAATTCCGGAGCTATATTCAGTCCATGAACACCAATTTTTTTGTGTAATTTAATGGAATTGTCCGTTATATAATCAGCATTATGAATTTTCGACATAATTTTAAAATCATTACATAGATTAATGCAATTAATAATTTTTGATTTTTTAATTCTACTATTTTTTTTGAATATTTCTTCAAATTGCCCAACATTTTGTGTTTCTAATACATGATTTCCATTTCTAATAACAAGAAATGTAGGAATTGGAAAATTATTTTCTTCACAAAATACTTGGATTTTCTTAAAATTTCTTTTTAGTTCTGATGGAGAATCTATACCTCCATCTTCTTTTCCAAAATTAATTTCAATAAAAATTTCTTTTTTACGTTTTTTTGCATATGTAATACAATATTCATATAATTCAAAAATCCTATTAATTTTTTCATTATCAGAAATTAAATTTTTTGGATCCTCACTAACATCAATGTGAATTATTTTAAAATTATTATCAATGTCAGTTTTAAAAGATTTTTTTGCAGATAACATTGCACGCTTTAAACTAATTTTTTGTTTTTTATCTTTATCATTTTGCCATGGACCACCATGATCTCTACATAGAATAATTTTTTTCTTTTTATCTTTTTTTTTAACATATGAACTGAATTCTTCAGTAGACCAATTGTTTACATAACCACGTCCTAGTTCAATTGATTCAATTTGTCTCCTACTAGCTATCAACATTAATGATAGATTATATTTATTTGATAATTCGATTGAAGCATCAACACAATTTTTACTCATTGGTCCGATTCCAATAAATGGAAATTTTGTATTTTTAAGAAAGGATCTTTTAATCATGCATTCCATTCTCCGGAAACTTTTATTCCAGATCCTGAAATTTTTTTAGGATTAAAGGGTTCAAAGAATTTTTCTAATATGTGTAAACAAGCCTCAGAAACCGCACGTTCGCCTCCTCCTCTTTTGGTGACAAAATTTGCTGTTTCTTTTGCAGAAAAGTCAGAATTTGCAGTCGATATTGAATATCCTACATTCTCAAAAACATATTTATCAAAAATTCCATCTCCCATGTATATCACATTTTCTGGTGAGAAATTTTTTTTAATCCAGTCAATACGTTTTATGGTACTAACCAAATGTAGATCATATTTCATATCATGAACAACTCTCCTTTTTGTGATGGAAAATCCTTTCCTATCACCAGAAACAAAAACTATCTTCAAATATGGTTTTAGTAATGATAATGCATCATTGTCGTCCGGTCCAAAAATTTTCATAACTTTACCAGTCTTACTATAAAGAAATTGACCAGTATTTAGAACTCCATCTACATCAAGAATGAATGTTTTTGGTGTGAATTTTTTTGAGTGTTTTTTCAATAAATTTCCTTCCTAAATCCAATTTTATAATAGTAATGTAAAGCAAGCTTTACTAGGCAATAAATTTTCCTACTTTTTGAAAAATGAAGATTTGCATTTTGACTGCAGGAAAAGGTACACGAATGGGAGTATCAAGCAAGCAAATTAACAAAGCATTGTTACCAATTGATCATAAAGCAGTAATTAGCCATATAATAGAAAAATTTTCAATTGATGATGTATTTGTTATTGCGTTAGGATACAAAGGTGATCAAGTAATAAATTATCTTAAGAGTGCACATCCTAAAAATAAATTTGAATTTGTGCAAGTTGAAAATTTTGATAGAGAAGGCTCAGGCCCAGGGTTATCATTAATTTCATGTATGGAAAATCTTCAAGAACCATTCCTATTTTTTGCATGTGATGGTTTATTTTTTGATGAGATAAATAATTTTGACCATAATTGGATCGGAATTTCAAAAATTAATTCAAATGAATCTTCTAGTTATTGTAACATATCTATCGATAATGGAAAAGTTCTAGAAATTCGTGACAAACAAAAATGTGATGATTCATTTTATGCATTTACAGGTTCTATGTTTGTTAAAGATTTTGATATATTTTGGGATTCATTAAAAGAAAATAAAATGGTTAATGGAGAGCATCAATTATCAAATGGATTTAAAGGATTAATGGATAAACATAGTCTTTATGGATATCAAAATGATTGGAGAGATGTTGGTGATTGGGAAAAATACCAGACGGTTCAAAAGCAATTTGATTCAGCCAGTATGTTAAAAACTAATGAATTTATTTATTTCATTAATAATAGAGTGTTAAAATTTTATGCCGATAGTTCAATTACGGATAATAGAGTTAAAAAATCTAAAATTAATGAAGAGATTTTTCCAAGAGTTGAAAAAGCTGGAGATAATTTCTATTGGTATCCATTTTGGGATGGAGAAACTTTGTATTCATGTATTACGCCACAATTATGTAAAAAACTTCTAGAATGGTTAGATGAGAAAGTCTGGAATAGACAAGATATAAAATCAGAATTAATGAAAGATGCGTGTCATGATTTCTATCACAAAAAAACATTGAAACGTATTTCATTATTTAATCAAAATAATCCAAAATACAATGAACCAAAATTTGTCAATAAAGAGGAAATACCATCTGTCAGTGAATTGTTAAAAAAAATTCCTTGGAAAGAGATTGATGATGGGATTCCATGTTTAATTCATGGGGATTTACAATTTCAAAATATATTGTACAATCCACAAAAAGAAAAATTTCTGCTGATTGATTGGAGACAAGATTTTGCAGGCCATACAAATTTTGGAGACTTGTATTATGATCTTGCAAAATTATATGGAGGAATAAAGATGAATTATGACTACATTATGAAAGATTTGTATCATTTTGAACAAAATAACCAAGATGCACATGTAAATTTCAATAATTGGGAAAATGATTCAGAGTATGAAAAGCAATTAGAAGACTTTATAGAAAGAAAAGGTTTTGAATTGAAAAAAGTCAAACTATTAACTGGATTAATTTATTTGAATATGGCAGCATTACATCATGAACCTTTCAATTTTGCTTTAATGGCAAATGGTAGAAAAATTATTTTTGATGCACTGAAAACTTATGGTGTTTATGAATAAATTACCAACTTTATGTATATCAATTTCAAAAAATCCAAGTAATTTTGGATATATAGTTCATAATGCAGGATATAGAGAATTAGGTCTGAATTATTATTATATTCCCTTTAAAATTGACGATTTAAAATCAACAATTAATTCAATACGAACTCTAGGAATAAGAGGTTGCGGAGTTTCCATGCCATTTAAAGAAAAAATAATTCCTTTACTTGATGAATTAGATCCAACTGTGAAAAAAATTAAATCGGTAAATACAGTTGTTAATGAGAAAGGGATTTTGAGAGGATACAATACAGATGTTATTGGTTCATTAAAAGCTATTAACAATTGTCATGTAGAGTCTAATGATAAAATTTTAGTTTTAGGTTCAGGTGGGGTTACAAGAGCAATTTTGTTCGCATTAAAGAAACTTAATCTGAAAAAAATATTTGTATGTAGTAGAAATTCTGAAGCAAAATCAATTTTAAAAAAGGAATTTAATGTTGATACTTTATCTTGGGAAGAAAGAAATGAGTTTAAAGGAGATTTTTTAATAAATTCTACACCCATTGGGATGAATTCCATAGATAACCCACCAATAGTTGAAGAGGCTATCAAAGGATTTGGAAAAGTGATGGATGTTGTGGTGTCTCACAATGATTCTAAACTCATTGAAATTGCAAAAAAAAATAAAAGTGTAGTTTCGAGTGGGAAAGTAATGAGTCTCTACCAAGCTGCGGAACAGTTTAGATTATACACTGGAATTCCTGCACCAATTAATATAATGAAAAAAGCCTTCGAAGAATACCAGGAGGAGATCTAATGTCAATAGAAATTAAAAAAATTGATCAGATTAAAACTGTGAAAAAACCATGGGGATATGAAAAATGGATTGCAGATGGTGCACCAGACTTCAAATATGCATTAAAAGAAATTTTATTTCGCTCAGGATATAAAAGTAGTATACAATTTCACGAACATAAAGAAGAGACAAATTATATTTTAAAAGGAAAAGGGATTCTTCATTATTCAAAAACTCCAATAGATATCAAAAAATTTAATGAGAAAAAATATTCAAAAGATGATTTAGACGAAATAATAAAAAATTTAGAAAAAAAAGAAATTTCAGAAGGTAATGTTTGCCACCTAAAACCAGGAATAATTCATAGAGTTGAAGCAATAGATGATCTTTTGTTGATTGAATCATCAACAGTTGAATTAGACGACGTATATCGATTAAATGATGAATGGGGAAGAGAACATGGAAAAATTAACAAAGAACATTCAGAAAGTTTGAAAATTTATAAAAATGATATTTTCAAAGAACAAATTGCCAGATATGAGTTTGCAAAAACATTTGCAAATGGAAGAATATTAGATGTTACAATGGGTAAATTTATGGCATATCATGGGGCACATATGCTATTAGAAAATGATGCAAGTGAAGTGTGGAATGATGACTTTTTAGATAATAACACAACGCGCTATATTCGAAAATTCAATGATGATCATAGTATGAATTTTGAAAAAAGTGATGAAAATGATAATGTAAAATTTGATACGATTTTGTGTAACCAAACAATTCAATATGAAAAAGAACCACAAAAAACAATAGAAAAATTTGTTAATTTACTATCTGAAAACGGAATGTTAATCATTTCTACATACAACTTAGAGAATAAATTTTATAAAAACGAGAAAACAGATTCAAGAAAAATTAATGGATTTTCAAAGACTGACTTTCATGATTTGCTAAATAATTATTTTCAAAATATTGAGATTTTTTCACAAAGAAATATCAGTGCTATTGATACAATAGGTAAAAATACAAAAGAAATTTCTTTTATCAAAGATGAAGTTCGTTCTTCATTAGGAAAAATTCTTTTGAAATTTGATAAAAAATCAATTTTTTATAAAAAATATCTTCAAGATTCTATTTCCAGAATTGGGAAGTCAATGGAAAAAATTTCAGATGGAATTAATGATGAAGATTACATACCTACAAAATTCAAGAATGGAGATAATCCATTATTTTTTATTGCAATTTGTAAAAAATAGATATCTATGTTTGTGTTTTCTCTATAAATTTAGTTGCAATTACAACAATTAGTGCTTGAATTGATGATGAAACTAAGAGTACTGTAACAAGACCAACAATTCCAAATAGCGGACCTAATGTCATAAAACCAACAAAAAATATTACAGTGGAAATCACATTACTAATTAAAACAAACCGACTTTTCTCTGAACCCAATAATTTTGAGATGTGGAGCATTGAGATGGTAATCGGTATTACAACAAAACTTGCATATCTAATCCCATCTATTACATTTTCAAATTTTGGAAATAGATGTGGAATAATTAATGGGAGTAATGTCATTCCAAGAAAAGCAATTACTATTGACATTAAGATTGAAATTTTTTTGAGTTTAGTAGTTATTTCACCACTAGAATCTTGTGGTAAAATATACTTGTAAATAATTGTACTAAGTATTGTCAAACCAGATATAATTTGTAATATTAGAGCATATTCACCTAGTAAAGCAAATCCTAAGAGAGGAGCAATGATTAATTTATCAATTTGACCATTTACTGCAGATGAGATCATTATAATATAATTATTAAAAACGAATCCCTTTTTTTCTTGTAATAATGGTATGTTGATTTTAGTTGTTTTCATTTCAGTATAGATTATTTTTGTATATGGCAAATAGCTTAATGCCATAGCAATCAAAATTGATTCAAACCCGAACATATGATAAAAAGAAATTCCTAAAGAGAAAAGAAGAAATTTTTGTAAGAGAAGTAATTTAGAATATTTTGAAAAACATTTCTTTCCTAGAATAATTCCATTTGCGATTTCAGGTAACATGAATGCAATTATCAAGAAACTAACATCAAATTTTGAGAAAAGTGCCATAGTGATTAAGATACTAATTGCACCAAGAATTAGAGAAATGAAAATTAATGTGGATTGAATTTTAACATTTTTTGCAGTATATACTGTCAATACTTGTGAAGTTGCAAAAAGTGAAAAGATTTGTGCCATTCCAGCGATGCCAAGGAAATATTGTAATTCACCATAATTTTCAGGTCCCATTGCAGCAGCAATATAAAACCAAAAAAATGTAGCAACCCCAGTACCTAGAATATCTCCTACTCCAATTTTTGCTAGGTTTTGATTTTCTTTCGCAAAATTAGCTATTTTATCCCAAAAATGCATCTTAATTTCTTTTCACATATGGATTTTCACATTTCATATTAAAATAATTACTACTTTTTTTGACATATAACAAGATACCAGTGATAATCATATCCAAAACAGTCATCTTCAATTGAGCCAAAAATAAAATTTTTAAATTTTTTAGAAAATGCAGTTTTTATTTCATTTGTATTTTTAAAATATCTTAAAACTTGACCATTTCTAATTTTTAATGGATCATTTTTTATCATGCAATATCCAGGTTTCACTTTTTTTGAGCCTTTGAAATAATGAAATGCTAATTTTGGAATAGCCATTATTAGATAACCATTTTTTTTCATAATTCTTGCATGTTCTTCCACATGTGAATTAAAATCTAAATTTTCACCCATGTAATATATCGAATTCCAAGATAGCACATAATCAAAAAAGTTATCTTTAAAATTAATTTCAGAATTTGTTCCGACTTTCAATGTGGGTTTAATTTTGAAATTTGATAGATTTTTCTTTGTTTTATTAACAATTTCTTTAGAAATTTCAGTTCCAAATATATCAAATCCACATTCATTTAAGAAAGCAAGATTTCTGCCATCACCGCAACTCACATCACAGATTTTTTTATTTATAAATTTATTTTTTGAGAGTTTTAATTTTGGATAATCACCTTTGAATATTCTAATTACATATTCAGCAGGGTAAGCAATATTTTTTTGATTTAGAAATGTTTTGTTATATTTTTTTTGTAATTTTGAATTCATAATAGTCATTTATTTCTTATATATTAAATTCTTCTTAAGAATAATCACCAAATTTTTTAAATTCTATTTTTTCATTATCAAATAAACATTCTTTTGATTTTAATATAAAATCTAAATGATAGTCTTCACGTATTTTTCCACCAAGAGCAACATTTGAACCAAAACCAAAATGAATTGTACCCATACACCCTTCATCTAAAAGCATATTTCCAGTTAATTCAGCTTTATTATTTAATCCAATTCCAAATTCGCCAAGAAATATGGGATGATCCTTTAGGTTTAGGATCTTAGAAATTTTTCCTACTGTAATTTTATCACCAGAAATATTTTTTATTTTTCCATTATAGATATTCAGAGTAATTTTAGAGTCTAACAGTCCAAGTTCAGGATGTGGTATTGAGCCATCTACTACGATTTTACCATTTGATTTGTCTTCAATAGGAGCTATATTACATTCAATGTCAGGAGGTGATCCCAATTTAATATCTGAATTTACATAACCTGGGGCAAAATTTCCATTTCTTCCAGATACTATTAATTCTAAATCGGTTCCAGATTCAGTTTTTATGGTAATTTTATCTACTTTAGATAATTTTTCAGATAAATGAATAGCATTTTTAGCAATTTCTTTAAAATTTACACGTAATGAAGGATGTTTGAGAATAAATTCAGAGTAATCAGGTAAGCTTAGATATCGACTTCCATATTTTTCAGACATAATTCTTTCTTTTGAATGAGCCATAGAATTTTTTGTTAAACCAATTATCAAATCAGATGAATTCATTAGTTTTGAAATATGTTCAGGTAATGATTCGCCATGAGATTTCAATGGCTGAATCGAAACATGAGTTATTGAATATTTTTTTGCAACTAAAATTTTTTCAAAAATTTTTCCAAGGAATTGAGTTTCATGATCTGTTATGATTAAAACAGATTCATCAAACTGTAAGTTACCCAATTCTAGTGCTATAATGTTCACTCCTTGAATTAAATCATGACCAAATGTTTTATTTGAAGAGTTATTCATTTCAGAATGACGAGGAACCAATTAATTTTTTGATAAAACTTAATCCTGCATTTATTCTTTTCATGTTTTCTGAACCAATTGAGATTCGAATGAAATTATCACAACTATCACCATAACCAATTCCAGGAACAACACTGACATTGTATTTTTCCAAAAGTTTTGAACAAAATTCTTCAGACCCAAGCTTTGATTCAGCAATTGAAACAAATATGTAAAATGTAGTCTCTCCAGGAAGATATTTTAGATTTATTTTGTCCATGAAATTAATTACTTCTTTTCTTTTTGCTATTAGTTTTGCAATTTGTGGTTTTGTTATTTGTATAATCTCATCAAAATGTTTTTCTATATAATATTCTAGAATTGTTGGAGGACATGTAATTAGATGTTGATTAAGCTTAAGAATTTGATTTACTAGGTTTTTATTTGTTATAATGTATCCTAATCTCCATCCAGATATTCCAAAGTTTTTAGATATAGAATTTACAATTATTGAATTTTGTTTTTTAAGATCTAAATTTCCAAATGAAGTAAATTTATCATTATCATAAACAAAGTCACTGTATGCTTCATCAGATAGAATATACAAATTATATTTTTTAGCTATATTGTATAAATATGACATTTCTTCCAAAGTATACAATTTTCCTGTTGGGTTATGTGGATTATTTACAATAATGAGTTTTGTTTTAGGAGTAATGTAATCTTCAAAATCATATACTGATTTATTCAAAGGAATACGAATTGGATTTCCATTTGCAAGTTTAATTTGTTCAGGAAAACTAACCCATGCAGGTTCATGAATCAATACATCATCATTAGGATTTAAAATTGCCATAAGACACATGTAGATAGCAATTTTGGAACCTGCTGTAATCAATATTTCATTTTCATAATCAAAAGATACATCATATGTATCCAAAAAATAATCACTTAATTTTTTCCTTAATTCAGGAATTCCTTTCGAATGAGAATAATGGTATAATTTTGGAAATGGTAAATCATTAAATGAATAGAGAGGTATATCAAAAAATGCCTCACCTAGGGACATTACAATAACATCTTCACCATTTCTTTGTTTTTCATATACTTGAGTGTTATAACGAATAGATGTTGCTTCGATACTTTGTTTTACTATTTTTGAGAATGAATTATTCTTTTTCTTTGGTTTAATTTTTTTAATTTTTTTAGATGATTTGTTGATATCATGAGAGTTTTCTAACCAAGAACGAATTTTATTTTTTTGAATTTTTCCATATGTTGCATGTGGAAACTGTTTGAGATTCACAATACGACTTGGTTGTTCTAAGGTTGACAAGTGTTTTTTTGAAATTATGTTTAATTCATCTTTAATTTTTTTGAAATTTGAGTTTTCATTAATCCTAATTACTGCAATAATTTCTTCACCTTGGAATTTATGAGGGATTCCAACAACTGCACATTCTAAAACATTTTTGTTTTTATGAAAATGGTTTTCAATATTTGCAGGACTAATGTTTATACCTCCTCGAATGATAAGATCTTTCTTTCTTCCAGTAATGAATAAATTTTGTTTAATAATTTTTCCAATATCTCCAGTTTGAAACCATCCTTGAGAAAGTTCATTTAAATTATTTTTATTTGAAAAAAGTTTTGTTAAAAATGGTGTTTTAACAACAATTTCTCCTTCACTATTATCTGAAATATTTTTACCTTGTTTATCTATAATCTTAATTTTAATATCAGATAGAAGTTGACCCAATCCGGGATTATCTGTATGATTTTTTTGACTAACTGTAGATATGAATAATGTTTCAGATAATCCATAGTTTTCAAAAATTCTTATACCATAATTTTTTTCAAATGCATTTTTAATAGGAGATGGTAATGGTGCAGTTCCACATAGAGTTAATCGTATATTCTTTTTACAATAAATTCTACCTTTGTTTGAACGATCTAATTCCAATAAAATCGACATGATACTTGGAACCAACCATAAAGTGTTTACATTATTTTTCCTGATAGGTTCCCAAAAAGATACCGCAAGAGTAGGATTAAAAACATTTGTCAAGACCACACTTGAATTCAAAACATATGGCAACATTAACAGATTGTAATATCCTCCAAGATACATCAATGAAAGTATATTACAAAATCGATTTTGGTGGTTAATGTTCATAATTTTTCCGAATGATTGTGCATTATGTACAATATCTTTAATTGAATGAGGAATCGCTTTAGGCTCAGATGTAGTACCTGCTGAATAAATTAAACACATTTCATCATTTTGCTTAACATTCTGAAATGAAATTAATTTATTTACTTTAGGTAATTTTTCAATATTAATAAAATAATTATGTGGTGAAATTTTTTTCTTATTGTTTGAAAAATTTAGATGAACAGTTTTCATATTATCAAATAAACTTGGAGAAAATTTGTCAATGGTATATTCATTAACAGCTATTCCTTTTGAATTACTGTTTTTTATTATATGATTGATTTCAGTACGTGTCATTACAGAATTTACAGGAACAACAGAAATTCCACAATACAAACATCCAAAATAAAAATAAACTGTAGAAATCGAATTATCTAGTAAAACTGTAATTCTATCACCTTTCTTAAAACCAAAATCTTTTAGTAATTTCCCTATTGAATTGGCTTTTTCATTTAGGATTTTATATTGTACTTCTTCACCAGAGTTCGCATCAATTAGAAACACACGATTCGAATTTTTTTTAGGAATTTGTTTTAGAGTTGTTATGGCATCAGGGAGAATCATATAGCATCATAATTTTTTGGTATTTTGTCTACAGGCATTAAGGTTTTAGTTCGATTTTCTTCATTTGTAGGCGGAATTGAAGTAAACCCCATCAATTGTTTTTGTTTTTTATTTAATTTATTAAAAATTTTTTTTCCACATTTTGTAAAATCAAATGTTGGTTTAATCCACCATCTAGAATAATATGCAATAATTCCCCATCTCTTTTGATCATTTAGATTAGGTCCTACATCATGCCATGTTTGACCTAGTACATAAATTATTGAGCCTTGTGGAACATTAACTTGAATTCCACGATACGGTGATTTTCTTTTTACATATTTTGGATCTTTTCCAGATTTATGCGTATGAGGCCAAACAATAGTGCTTCCATTTTTTATTGTGAAATCATCTATACATAACGTTGCAACAATTTGAAGAGTACTTCTAAAATCACTTATTGGCACTCTAGAATCAATATGAACTCTAGAACCACCAGTTTTACCAGGTAAACTTGCATTAAAATTACTTAGAATAAATTCATCCTGTAAAACTTTTGAGGCAATATCCATTACCTTAGGTAGAGATATTTTATTTAGAAAAACTTCAGGTTGTTCAAGATGAACATTTTTGATGACAGTTTGAGAAGATGTTGATAATAAACTCCCATTTTTTTCTTTTTTAATTTTTAACGAGTCTAAAGCTTTGGACATTTTTGAGCATTCTTTTGAAGAAATTACATTTTCTTGTATAGCATAGCCATATTTCTCAAGATGTTTTAGGATATTCATTTCGTTAAATAGAATTGAATTTTGTTATTATAAAAAACATTAGTATCAATTGTATTGATAAACAAATTGTGATAGTAAAAATTCATATCAATTTTTAATTGATAAAAAAATTGTAATTAGTAATAAATAATATAAAGTAAAGATGGATTTTCTTATGGAATCAAAAATATGGTTGATTAGGTGGTTTGAAAAAAATTCCCTATCAAATGACATCAATGTAAAAGATAGTG
>MDSW01093939.1_pt1 | contig 21061 bp, 16 predicted proteins | sample 811171 | NCBI WGS metagenome assembly MDSW01 (sample SAMN05326641, study PRJNA326480) | marine metagenome | isolation source: seawater | place: Atlantic Ocean: North West | collected 2012 | reverse complement strand
GAGAGAGGGATTCGAACCCTCGATAGTGTTGCCACTATACACGCTTTCCAAGCGTGCTGATTAAACCGCTCTCACATCTCTCCTAAATTTTAATATATTGTTTTATATATTTTTTTTGCATAATTATAATCATCTTCATAATTTATATTTATCCATAATTTTTTATTAATATTACTATAATTCATAATTATTTTTTTATTTTCATCTAAAATAAGATCAATAATAGGTTCCCAATTAAATAGTATTCCTTCTTCTTTGAATAATTTTTTACAAAAATTTAAATAAGTTTTTTGAAAATTTTTTGACCATTTATTAATTCCAACTATTTCACCTACTACTTGTTTTAAATCATTTGAATTTTTCTTTAAATTAGTCATTTTTTGTTTTTTACCTAAGACTACCCATTCATCATGCGTTTTAACAATAAAATCCTTATCAGCCATAAATAAATTCTTATTCTTATTTTTTAAAATACTATAAAAAATTGCAGGATCATAAAATAAATCTCCATGAAACATTATAATATCTTTTTTTAAATTTAATTTCTTTAAGGCAAGATATAAACTATAACCATGTCCTGATTTTCTATATTTTGGATTATAAACATATGTAATTTTTATTTTTGAATTAAAATTTGATAAATACTTTTGTATTAATTCTTTTTTATAGCCTACGATTATCACTACTTCATTTATGCCTCTTGAAATTAAATTTTCTAAAGTATATTCAATGATTGCTTTTTTATTAACTTTAAGAAGACACTTGGGATTATTACTTACATTGTTAATTCTACTTCCAAATCCTGCTGCCAATATAATAGGTGTAAAATTATGCATCTAAATATTTATGCCATCCAAAGTCTTAAATATAATCTTTTTTTAGCAATTTGCTTATGATCTTTAAAAGCAGTTCTGCCATGTACAATAAAGTTATTATTAAAAAAAATACATTGACCTGGTTTCAATTTTATTCTTCTTTGAAATTTTTTACTTGTTAGCATTTTGTCAATACAATTAAATGTTTCTATAGAATTACTACTTAACTTTTTATTGGTCTTTATATGACCAGTTTCTATATAGTCTCTTAAATAACGAAAATACAATTTATTTTTTTTAAATGATAGGATACTTGCAAAAGTTGTTTCTTTTTCTCCTTTTTTAATATCTCCCCTTTTATCAAAGTGATATTTTTTCGTCAATTGACTTAAATATTTTGGAAACTTAGTAATTATTTTTTTTAAAATTTCATGTGCATCAACTAATAATGTATCTCCACCTGATATAGCTTTGTTCACGCATAACAATCCAACAGTTGAAGGAGTTAATACCCATTGGGGACTATCTGTATGCAAATTACCTGCTACATTCGATTCATGATATCTAGCGCCTTCTTTTAGAGATTTTCCTCTATCGTATACCTTAACCAAGATTTCTTGCTTTGCATTTTGAGGTAATAGTTTTCCATAAAAACTACTAATCATTTGATAAACTTTTTCTTGTTCTTCTAAATTGAATTTTTTTTCTTTATTAATATCAAAAACAACAAAGCCCAAGGAATTTAAAGTAGGTATAGAAGACAAAATTAAATTAGAAAATTTACTAGAGTCTTTAGATTTTTTTAATGTTTTCAATAAATGATCAAAGTTTTTATTTTTTTTTAATAATAATTTTATTTCTTTTGCAGTATCAAACTTTATTATATATTTTTTATCTTTTACTTTTTTTCTTGAAGCAAAATACTTATTTAAGACTTTTTCTTTTATTGTGCTAACTTTTTTAAATGATTTCATAAATTGATATTTTAATACTTGTGGATATCTAGTTTGTATTAATAGATAAGTAAAAGTATATTTATGGGACTAGTAAATATAATTAAATGTTATGTTGATAAGTAATCTATAAATATTAATAATTAAAATATTTTACCCAATTGTTAAGTTTTTGTGAAAATTTTATTTCATCGTATTTTTTCCACCTGTCAATTGACTCTGAATTTAAAGGTTTAATAACTTGATTGTAACTTGGGGTATTGATTTTTGATCTTTGAATTGCTGTCAATTGAAAATTTTTCAAATTTTCTTCCCAATTAATATTTAAAAACTTAATCAATTTTGTTATTGTTTCATCAAAGTTTAAAATAATATCCTCATATTTTATAGTTTGAAACTTTAAATTTAAGTTAATTCTATACTGATCCCACAACTCAAAAACTTCAAGATAGAGGTTTATTGAATCTTCAATCTTCAAGAAATGAGTCATAGCTTCATTGACTTGAAAATCTGTAAGAAAACAGCTTAATATGGCATCATGTGGTTTTCTAACCATTAAAATAAACTTACTTTTGGGAAAAATTCTTTTTATAAATCCAATTTCAATAATATTTAGAGGTAATTTATCTATAATAATTTTTGATTGTTTAGTTTTGAAGTTAGATTTAGTTTTACGAAAATACTCTTCTCTTAGTTTGATGATGTCTGATTTTTTAATATCTTTTAATGCACTAATTAAATTAAAGTTATTTTTGAAAAATTTATCTCTTATTGCAGAGATGTATGGTTTTTCTTCTAAAACTAATGTTTTGGAATGAGATCTAAGAATTGAATCTAAAAGTGTAGTGCCAGAACGAGGAAAGCCAATTAAAAAAACTGGGTCATTAAAATTATCTATATTGTTATAAATTTTAAAATTTTTAATATTTTTTTTTACAAAATAATTTTTGTAATTTTTTATTAATTCTAGTAAAACTTTTTTATCAAATTTTTTATTTTCCTCAAGATTTTCGATAATTTGATTTCTTTTAGTGAAGTTTACATAAGCAAGATCAAATTTTTTTATTTTATCATAATTTTTTCCCAATAAATCATAATAAGATTGAGGGCTTATAAATTTTTTTGTTTCAACTTCTTTTTTTATTTTTTTTAGCAAATCAATTGCATTTTGGTATTTAGATTGTCTAAAATATAATAATGATTGAAAATATTTTAATTTATAGTTTTTTGAAACATCTATAAATTTTAATGCTTTACTTAAGATAAACTCGAACTCTTCTAATTTATTTGTTTTTTCATACAATGTCATTAAATTATCATATGGTGGCCAAAACTTATTGTTAGATTTTATCGCTGAATTAAAATATGAAATACTTTCATCAATTTTTTCTTCTTTAAAATAAATTTGACCAAGAATATTTAATACAAAAAAATTATTTTTATTAAAATGAAGTAAGTTTTTTATATTTTTTTTTGAATTAACAAAATCATTAATCTTGAAATATGAATATGATAAACTTTCTAAAATTTTAATATCACAAGTTTTTATTTTATTTGCCTTAGTTAATAACTTTATTGCTTCATGAAATTTATTTTTAGAAAGATAAATATTTGATAAATTGACAAGTGGCTCGTATCTTTTAGGATAAAGTTCTATCATTTTATTTAAAATATTTACTGATTGATTAATATTGTTATTTAAAATAAATGTTATTGCCAATCCGTTATTAGCTTCAAAGTTTTCTTTATCTTGAAATAATATATTTTTATATATTGATATTGCCTTATCAAAATTGCCTTTTTTTTGAAACTCTTGAGCTTGCTTAATTTCTTTAATAAAATTCATAAATTAAATAGTTTTTACAGTTTTTATCGTTTAATATAAAATAAAATAAATGAATGATAGAATTTCAGACCTAAACTTGTTTTTTTGTACTCCAGTTTGGACGAGTATAGTTCCAAATTTTGAAAAAATTAATCAAGATTTATTATCCTATATTTACTCACTTAAAGAGAGTGATCCTGAAGGCATCAAAAGAAGCAACTTTAAAGGATGGCATTCAGGCCATTTTAATCTTGAAAATCTTGAACCAAAAAATTTTATAAACGCAATTCAAAATCCTTTGAAAGAATCGTTTCATGATATGAGCTGGGATTTAAATAAGCAAAAAGTTAAAATAACTAGTATGTGGTCAATTATTAACACAAAGGAATCTTTAAATGAACGTCATATTCATGGTAATAACTATATTAGTGCCGCGTACTATGTGAAAGCTCCTAAAAATTGTGGGAATATAGTTTTTTATGACCCTAGATCTGCGCCAACTTACCACCATCCCTTTTCTACAAAACCAAATAAACTAAATAGTAATTCTCATTCAATCGAACCAAAAGAAGGTTTATTAATTTTATTTCCAAGCTATATACATCACTCAGTTGAGGTAAATAAATCTGATGATGAAAGAGTGGTTATTAGTTTTAATATTACTTTAAGTTAATTATCAGACATTTTTAAAGCATTTAAAAAAGCATTTTGAGGAATATCAACTTTCCCAAATTGTCTCATTCTTTTTTTACCCTTTTTTTGCTTATCTAGTAATTTATTTTTTCTTGTAACATCTCCACCATATAGTTTTTGTGTTACATCTTTTCTAAATGAACTAACAGTTTCTCTAGCAATAATTTTTCCACCTATCGCTGCCTGAATTGCAACTTTAAATTGCTGTCGTGGAATCAACTCTTTTAATCTTTGGCATAAGACTCGGCCTCTTTCTTGTGATCTGTCTCTATGGACAATCAAAGAAAGTGCGTCCACTGGATCGCCATTTATTAATATACTTACTTTAACAAGATCATTAATTTCATAACCTGTAATTTCATAATCAAAACTTGCATAACCTTTTGTAATTGATTTTAAACGATCATAAAAATCAAATACAACCTCATTTAATGGCAACTTGTATTCAACTAATGCTCTATTTCCAGCATAATTTAAATTTTGTTGAACGCCTCTTTTAGAGGTACATAGTTCTAATACTGAACCAAGAAATTCATCTGGGACGAGTATTGTTGATTTTATCCAAGGTTCTGAAATTGAGTCTACTTTCACTGGGTCTGGCATATCGGTTGGATTATGAAGATTTATAATTGAGCCATCTTTCATATTAATTTTGTAAACAACTGATGGAGCCGTAGTCACAAGCTCTAAATTAAATTCTAATTCAAATCGGTCTCTTATTATCTCTAAATGCAACAGTCCTAAAAAACCACATCTAAACCCATATCCTAATGCAGGACTAACTTCTGGTTCATAAGAAAAACTGGAATCATTCAATGATAGCTTTACAACACTATCTCTAAGGTGTTCATAATCATCTGAATCAACTGGAAACATCCCACAAAAAACAACAGGTTGGGATGGTTTAAAACCTACTAAAGGATTGTTAGTTGGATTTTTTTCTTCAGTTATTGTGTCCCCTATTTTACAATCAGAAACACTTTTTATACCAGAATTAATAAACCCAATTTCTCCTGGACCCAATTCAGCAACTTCAGTTAATTTGGGAGAAAAAATTCCTACTCTATCTATAGTATGACTAACTCCGGCAGCAATAAATCTAATTTTTTGATTTTTTTTTAATTTTCCATCAACAACTCTGACTAAAACAACAACGCCTAAATAACTATCATACCAACTATCTACTAACATACATCTTAGAGGATTATTAGTTTCACCATTTGGAGCTGGAAATTTATTTACAATTTTTTCTAATAAATTTTCTATACCTAATCCTGTTTTTGCAGAAACTAATGCAGCATCTTTTGAGTCAATTCCTAAAACATCTTCAATCTGTTCTGAAATTTTTTCAGGCTCAGAAGATGGTAAATCAATTTTATTAAGTACTGGGAGTATTTCGTGATTATTATTTATTGCTTGATATGCATTAGCCAATGTTTGTGCCTCTACACCTTGTGTAGCATCCACAACTAAAAGTGATGCTTCACAAGCTGCTAACGACCTGGATACTTCATAAGAAAAATCTACATGTCCTGGTGTATCCATAATATTTAAAATATAATTTTTTCCATTTTTTGCAGTATAATTAAGTCGAACAGTTTGTGCTTTAATTGTTATGCCTCTTTCACGTTCTAGTTCCATAGAATCCAAAACTTGCTCTTTCATTTCTCTATCTGATAATCCTCCACAAAACTGTATTAAACGATCAGCTAAAGTAGATTTTCCATGATCAATATGTGCTACAATTGAAAAATTTCTGATATTTTTTAATTCTGGCATTATTGTCTAAGAGTTGCTTCAAAATCAATTGTAACAAGATTAATTATTTTTTTTGAAATATCCTCAATTTCTTCATCAGTAAATGTTTTATCTTGTGGCTGCAAAAGCACTCTTAACGCAATACTTTTTTTGTTTATGGGTAATTTATCACCTTCATACACATCAAAAACTGTTACTTTATTAATAATATTTTTATCTATTTTTTTTATTTTTTTAACGATATCATTTGATCTTATTTCCTTATTAAATAAAAATGCAAAATCTCTCTCTACCATTTGATAAGGATTATTATCAAATGAGCTTTTTGTTTGAATTTTTTTATTTTGAAATTGAGATATATTATCTAAATAAATTTCAAAACCAAAAACAGGATTTTCAACGTCCATTGTTTTTAATAAAATAGGATGTAGCTCACCGAAATTTGCAATAATATTTTTACCAATTTTTAATGAAGATGATTTACCTGGATGAAAAATATTATTAGCAATATTTTCATAAATTAAGTTTTCTATAGGAATATTAAGTTGATTCAAAACTAACAATAAATCACCCTTTATATCAAAAACGTTGATATCTTTTTTAGAAGAAAGCCAATTGTTTTCATCTTTTGTGCCGTAAGAAATTGCAGTAGCTATATTTTGCTGATTATTTTCTAGTGATTTTAAAAAAATTGGACCAACCTCAAATATTTTTCCACTGAAATACATTCGTGCTTTGTTTTGATTAATTGATTGTAATAAATTAGGAAAATTTGATGGCCTCATTACACTTAGGTCATTACTTATTGGATTTTCAATATTTATTAAATCCTTTGATATTTTATTAGCTTTAACTTCATCCATAAAAGACCAAGTCACAACTTCAGTATAACCTTGTATAGCAACAAAGCGTCTAACCTTATAATAAGGTTTAAGGTTTGAATTTAAAACTTCATTTTTTTTATCACTTTTATCAACAGAATTTACAGGTATGTTATCAAAGCCATGTATTCTCATGATTTCTTCAACAATATCAGCTTCTCCAACAATATCTGGCCTATGGGTTGGAACAGTAATTTCTAATTTTTTTTCTTTTGCCTTTGTATTAAATCCTAAAGATTCTAAAATTGTTATTTGGTTTTTAATTGGAATATTAATTCCACCAAATGTAGTTATTTTTTCTGAATTAAATTCTATTTTTTTAATAGGTTTGTTTATAATTTTTGTACTTACTATTTCGCTACATTCTCCACCACATAGTTCAGTAATCATTCGAGAAGCTGCTTCTACTCCCCAATATATAGATTCTGAGTCAATGCCTCTTTCAAAACGGTACCGTGCATCAGTTTGTAAATTTAATTTTCTACCTGTTTTGGTAACTGAAATTGGATCAAAAAGCGCAACTTCTAAAAATACATTTTTTGTTTTTAAATCGCAGCCACTTTTTAATCCCCCCATTACTCCTCCAATTCCATGAAGTTCTTTATTATCTGCAATTACTATCATTTCATCAGTGCACTCATAATTGATTTCATCAAGTGTAAGACATTTTTCTCCCTGTTTTGCAAAACGCATTGTTAAATCACCAGATAATTTATCAGCATCATAAACATGCAACGGTCTTCCTAAATCATATGTAATATAGTTAGTGATATCAACTAACTTAGAAATTGGTCTTAAACCTATTGCTTTTAATCTTTGTTGAAGCCAAATAGGGCTTTCACCATTTTTAACATTTTTAAAATATCTTCCTGAAACTCCTGGACAAAAATATTCTGAATCATTTTTAAAGTTTTTTTTCCAACTAATTGGACTTTTAAATGTATCTTTGATTTTCTTAAATTCTAAATTTTTTAATTTGCCTAATCCAGCAGCAGCTAGATCTCTAGCGATTCCTCTAACTGAAAGACAATCTGATCTATTTGGTGTTATATTAATTTCAATTATAGGATCATCTAAGTTAAAAATTTCTACAAATTTTTCACCAATTTTATGTTTTTTATCAACTTCAATAATTCCTTCATGCTCGTCAGAAATTCCCATTTCACGTTCTGATACAAGCATGCCGCAAGATTCAACTCCTCTAATTTTTGATTTTTTAAGATGGAGACCTGTTCCAGGAATATAACTATTTTCTGGAGCAAAAATTCCCAACATTCCTGTATGAGCATTTGGTGCACCACAAACTACTTTAAAGTTTCCTAAAACTGTCTCAACTTCACAAACTTTTAATTTATCAGCATCTGGATGCTTATCAGCCTTAATTACCCTAGCGACTGTAAAATTTTTATAGGTTTCAGTTTTGTCTTCAATGCTTTCTATTTCGAGTCCAATATTTGTTAATGTTTCAGTAATTAAATTTAGTTCAGCTGAAGTTTCTAAATGTTCTTTCAGCCAGCTTAAAGTAAATTTCATATCAAATCTCTGATCGTGATTTTAGATCTAATATATTAAAACCATAATGTTCTAACCATTTATAATTAAGATCAAAAAAACTTCTTAAATCTGGAATACCATACTTAAGCATTGATAAACGTTCAATACCCATCCCAAATGCATATCCTTGATAGCATGATGGATCAATATGACAATTTTCTAAAACTTTAGGATTTACCATACCACAACCTAAAATTTCTAACCATTGATCGCCCTCTCCTATTTTTATGACATTATTTTTTTTTGTATATGCTACATCCATTTCAGCACTAGGTTCTGTAAATGGAAAATAGCTGGGTCTAAAACGATATTTTAAATTATCAACTTCAAAAAATTCTTTTAAAAATGTCACTAATGTTGATTTTAAATCTACCATTGTTGATTTTTGATCAACAACTAAGCCCTCAACTTGATGGAACATTGGGGTATGTGTTAAGTCTGAATCACTTCTATATGTTCTACCTGGTACAATTATATTAATTGGTGGTTTTGTTTTCAGCATTGTCCTAACCTGAACAGGACTTGTATGAGTTCTAAGAACATTTTTTTCTTCTTCATCACCTTTTATATAAAAGGTGTCTTGCATTTCTCTAGCTGGATGATGTGAAGGAATATTTAAAGCACTAAAATTATTAAAATCAGTTTCAATATCAGGACCTGTTTCTACAGCAAAATTTAAATTTCCGAATATTTCAATAACATTAAATATTGTTTGACTAATTGGATGTATTTTTCCTTGATGTGATAAATTTGGTGGCAGAGTTACATCAATTTTTTCATTTTTAATTCTTTGATTAATTAATTCATTTTCAAGAATTGATTTTTGTTTTTTAATTGCATTTTCTATATTAATTTTGAGAGAATTAAGTTCTTGTCCTTTAATTTTTTTTTCCTCTACTGATAGGTTTCCAAGAAGTTTCATTTGAGCAGGAATAGATCCTTTTTTGCCTAAATATTCTAAACGAATTTTTTCTAATTCTTCAAATGAATTAGATTTATTTATATTATTTAGAATATCATTTTTATCAAAAGACAAAGTCATTTTTAATAGTATAATTTAAATAAATATAAATACTACCTAGCAGATTGAACTTTTTCAACTAAAGCTTTGAATGCTTCTGGTTGATTTACTGCTAAATCAGCTAAAATTTTTCTATCTATTTCAATTGATGATTTTTTTAAACCACTAATAAACTGAGAATATGTTAATCCATGCATCCTTACTTTTGCATTAATTCTTTGAATCCATAACCCTCTAAAATCACTTTTTCTTTTTCTTCTGTCACGATAAGAATACTGCATTCCTCTTTCAACCGCTTGGACAGCTACTCTAAATACATTTTTTCTTCTACCGTAATATCCTTTTGCTTTTTTTATAATTTTTTTGTGTCTAGCTCTTGCTGTAACACCTCTTGATACTCTAGCCATAAAATCTCCTACTTATTATATGGTAACATATGATCAATCAAAGCAGCATCACCTGGTGACATAATGCTTGATTTTTTAGTGTTACGAATGAATTTTTTGGAACGTTTGCTCATTCCATGTCTTTTACCTGATGGCTTGAATTTAATTTTACCTGTACCAGTTCTAGAAAAACGTTTTTTAATACTACTTTTTGTTTTAAGCTTGGGCATTTAAGTCTCCTTTTTTTTACCACTAGGCTGCCCCGCAGGCCATAGTAAGTTTTTTTGGTCTTATAGACAAAAATATTATTTTAGCAAATAAATTAAATTATTTTAGAGTTTGAGGTACCAATATCATCATAATTTGCTTTCCTTCAAATTTTGGCTCAACTTCAACTTTTGCGTACTCAGCAACTTCCTCGGTTAACTTTTTGAGAACTTCCTTTCCAATATGTTGATGCTCAATTTCTCTACCCTTGAATCGCATAGATACTTTTACTTTATTCCCACCTGCTATGAATTTTGATAATGCTTTTATTTTAACCTGATAGTCGTGTTTATCTATTCCTGGTCTAATTTTGATTTCTTTAACTTCAATAGTTTTTTGTTTTTTCTTTGACTCTTTTCTACTTTTTTGCTCTCTATACTTTAGTTTTCCATAATCAATAATTTTACATACTGGTGGATTTGCATCTGGAGAAACTTCAACTAAGTCAAAGCCCTCGTCTTCCGCATGTATTAATGCTTCTCGAATACTAATTATACCAAGCTGTTTTCCAGTTGATGAAATTACCCTAACTTCACTAGCAGTGATTTGCTCGTTGGTCCTTGGACCCGAGTCCTTTTTTGCTCGGTAATTAATTACCAAAACTATACAATGTTTGTGAGAGTTTCAAAGAAATGCATTCTTTTATTTAAGTACTACCATATTCAAATCCCATATATGATGTTTTAATTTAATTTTCAAGATAGTAATTATTAAAGATTAAAAAAATTTTTAATAATTTTTTCTCTTATAATATCTTGTTTTTTTGAAATATTTGATTGATCATACTCAAAGTTATCCAATGCTTTTGTTTGATAATATAATAATTTTTTATCATTCATGATGAGTTCTTTTAGCTTTGTGGCTAATTTATTTTCATCAATACCTCTAATTAAAATACCATTGTCTTTAATCATTTCGGGTAAGCCACCTCTTTCTGAAGCAACTACAGCTTGTCCAGATGCCAAACCTTCTAGTGCAGTTAGAGGAAATGGATCATCCCAAACTGATGGAACAACTAAAATAGAAGATTTTTGCATAACTTCCTTGACTTTATAGTTTGGAATAAACCCTAAATATTTGGCTTGATTTCCTAATAATAATAAAGAATTTATATTATTTTTTTCATATTTAGTTTTCAAATTTATTTGACCAGCCTTAGATGCTCCAATCACAAAAAATTTCCAATCAGGGAATTGCTTATATATTTTTTTAATTGCTTCTACAAAAATATGTATTCCCTTCTCTTCAACTAACCTTCCAACAAATAATACTAATTTTTGTTTTTTAATTTTATGGTTAAATTTTTTTTTAATTCCATTTGGTAAAACATATAAATTATTATAATTTCCCTTAATATCTTTTAAAAATTGATTTTTTATATATTTACTGACAAATATTATAGCTGCTGCATTTTTAATAATATTCATTCTTTCCTTTTTTGATTTAGAGCCCTTCATTGTTGTAGCGTCATTATGATAATAAAGTGCGATAGGTTCATTTGGTAAATGTTTATTAATAAAATTAAATAAATATGGTCTATTGTGAATTTCAATTAATTTGTTTTCATTTATTTTTTTTTGTCTGAGCTTCAAATAATTTTTAACTATTGATAAATTGTTGCTAAAATGTAGTAACTTATTTGTTTTTATACCGACGAAATTGTTCTTATAAAAAGGTTTTAGCGTATGCTGACCATAAACATAAATATTTTTTTTGAATTTTGAAAATTCAATAGAATTTTTTACAGTTAAAGAAACAGCTGAAGCACTTTCTTCAGAAAAGATTTCTTTATAAGGTAAAATTACATCAATTTTCATTTATTTATTATTTTCTCGATTTGAATAATTATTTTTTCAGTACTAATGTCGTCAATATGTTCAGATTTTGAAAAAGTAACATTTTCTGATTTAGGAATAACTGTGTTGGTATTAGAAAATGATGACAAAACCAAATGAATTTTGCAATTTGTTGCTGCAATTAAATGAGCTGGACCTGTATCATTAGAAAGGGCTCCTAAAGCTTTAAACGCTAAATTATAAATAACTTCAACTGGTGATTTATTACAAAGATTTAAAATATTATTTTCAATATTTTTAATTTCATTAATCGTCGCTTCATCTTCTTCAGTGCCTATCACTACAGGAATAATATTTTTATTTACTAAATAACTACAAATTAAAGCAAAATTCCTTGAAGACCATCTTTTAATTCTATTTTTATAAGAGCAACCTGGATTAACTATAAAATATTTTTTATCAGCAAGTTCTTGCATGATAAATTTTGGATCGTGCAGCCATTCTAAATATGGTTTATTTAAAATATTTATGCCTATCAATTCAATTTGTTTGCCCAATCCCTTAATTACATGTGGGGGATTTGTTTTGTCATATTTAAACCTGAAATGTGAGAAAAAATTAGTCCCATTGATTTTAGACGAACTAAAAAATCTAATAAAAAACGAATAAACTAAAGTTCTATTAGAGTTTTGCAAATCAATAATTAAATCAAATTTTTTTGCAAGAATAGTATTTATAATTTTAAAAAAATTAATTAGACCTCTTCTATTATCTGCAATTATATAATTTGATAAATTAGACTTATCAAAAAAATAATAAAATTTTTTTGACGTTAAAATGGTTATATTAGAATCATTATAATAATCTCTTATAGGTTTAATGGCAGCTGTAGAAGATATGATATCTCCTAATGACCCATGTTTAATTATTAAAATATTTTTCATTTATAAATTTAAATAAAGCTCAAAGTATTTGTTTAGCATTATTTCGTTTGAAAAAAATTTAACGATATGTGATCTTGATTCTTCAGCAAGATTTTCATGTTCCTGATTATCAATATCAATAAACATCTCGATCTTTTTCATCAATTCTTTTTTATTATTTGGTTGAATTTTATAAATGTCATCTAATTTATTAAGCTGATCTTTAGCACCTCCATAATTATATGCTAAAATAATTTTTTTCATTGATAATGATTCGCTTATAACTCTTCCAAATCCTTCTGGTTTTAATGGAGCAGAAATAATAATTTTTGATATATAGTACATATTCCTTAATTCATAACTACTCATATTATCAAGTACAAGACAGACATTTTCTAAATTCTTTTTTTTGATTGTTTTTATAAATTTATTTTTATAGGAAGTATTTTTACTGTCACCAACAAATACAAAAATATAATCTTTTTCAATAAAATAATTAACTATATCTAAAAAATCAACTTGTCCTTTCCATTCTGTATATCTGCCTGGAAATAAAATAATTTTTTTGTTTAAAGGTATTTTAAATTTAGAGATAAATTTTTGTATTTGATTATTTTCAATTTTTTTTGGATTAAAAAAACTTGTATCACATCCTCTATTTATTACTGAAATCTTTTGTTCTTGCAGAGAATATTGCTTGATGATTTCCCTTTTAACATATTCAGATATAGCTACTATTGAATTCACATTTCCCAACTGCTTATTATAAAAATATTTTATTTTATTTTGATTGCCATAGATATTGTGAAAAGTAGAAACAGTTTTAATATTGCTCTTATTTATAAATGGTAATAACCAGGCTGGTGCTCTAGATCTAAGATGAACTATATTAATTCCATTATTTATAATTTTATCTTCTAATTGTTTGGCTAAAAAAAAATATTTTAAAAAATTTTTAGAATCTAAAGATAGTTTGATGTGATAACTATTTTTGTTATTAAGTTGATTGAGAAGAATCCCACCACTTGAAGCTATATAGTTTTTTATGTTTTTTTCTGATAAATAATTAGATAAATCAATTGTTCCTCTTTCTACCCCCCCAGATATTAGAGATGGTACAATTTGTAATAATTTAAAATTTTCCATTTATTTTTATAATGTTATAAACTAATTATTTATAAAAATAACATGAGTTACATACTTAACAAATATAATCAAAAAATTAATTATAAGAAAATTAATGGTAAAAAACCTGGCATAATATTTATACATGGCTTAAATTCCGATATGAGTGGTTTAAAAGCTCTTTCTATTGAAAAGCATGCAAAAAAAAATAATTTAAATTTTATTAGATTCGACTGTCGTGGACATGGAAAATCTTCAGGAAAATTTGAAGATTTTACAATTTCTGACTGGAAACAAGATTTATTAGATATAATTGATAATCTTACGAGAGGACCGCAAATACTAATTGGAAGTAGTATGGGTGGGTGGTTAATGTTTCTAGCTGCTAGAGCTAGACCAACTAGAATTAGAGGCCTGATTGGACTTGCTGCTGCTCCTGACTATGTAGACGAATTATATTCTGGCCTATCTAAAACTAAAAAAATTGAACTGGCAAAAAAACATATAATTAAATACTCATCTAATGGTTTTAGTTATTTAATAAGAAAAAAATTTATCACAGATGGGAAAAAAAATAATATATTTCATAAATCATTTAAAATGAATAAGCCCATTATTTTAATTCATGGATTAAAAGATAAGGTTGTTGCAAAAAAAGTTCCTGAATTAATTTTGAAAAAAACTTCTGGAAAATTTATTCGTATTATTTATTTAAAAAATAGTGATCATAGATTATCAAGTCAAAATGATTTGAAAGTTATTAATGAATCTATCGACTCTTTAGCTAAAAAAAATTAAGCAGTTTTAATTTCTTCAATAATTACAGGTTGTTTAAATTTATAAATCATCTCTTTAGGAACTATCTGCCAAAACAAAAATTTTTCTTTTTCCCAATTATCAATAATTGTTTGCGCATAATTTGAATTTGTTTCAATTATATGATCTTTTATTTTTTGTATAAGAAAGTCTTCCCAATATTTAGTCATTTTTTGTTGATAAAATACATCTTCTAAATTTATGCGTAAAGGAAGAGTGCCTTCTTTATCATATACAAAAGCCATTCCACCTGTCATTCCTGCTCCAAAATTATTACCTACTTCGCCTAAAATTACTGCATTACCTCCAGTCATATATTCACATCCATTGTCACCACAACCTTCTACAACTGCTTCTGCTCCTGAGTTTCGAACACAAAATCTATCTCCTGCAATACCAGAAGCAAATAATTTGCCTTGAGTTGCACCATAAAGAATAGTGTTACCTAAAATAACATTTTTGTTTGTTTCAAAATTATTTGCAATATCAGGCTGTATAATAATTTTTCCACCAGATAGACCTTTTCCAACATAATCATTTGCATCTCCGTAAACCTTTAGTGTAGTTCCATGAACACTAAATGCTCCTAATGATTGTCCGGCTGATCCTTTAAATTTAATTGTTATATGATCTTCTGCAAGTTTATTCATTCCAATTTTAGTGGTTATTTCTGAAGCAAGCCTTGTACCTAATGCTCTATCAGTGTTTTGTATATTATAAGATAGTTGTATTTTTTGACCTTTATTAAATAATTCTTTTGAATCTTTAATTATTGTTAGGTCTAAACTTTCAGAAATATTATTAATATTGTTTATTTTTTTATCATAATATCCAATAAATGAGTCAATTGTTGTTAATACTGGATTTAAATCAAGATCATCTAAATCAGAACTTCCTCTATTCATTTGATATAATAAATCAGCTCTACCTACTACTTCATCTAGAGATTTGAATCCTAAAGATGCTAAAATTTCTCTTACTTCTTCGGCAATAAAACTAAATAGATTTATTACTTTTTCTGGTGTGCCAGTAAATTTTTCTCTTAATTTTTCGTCTTGTGAACAAACTCCAACTGGACAAGTATTAGAGTGGCATTGTCTTACCATGATACAACCCATTGCAACTAAGCTAGCTGTTCCAATACCATATTCTTCTGCACCAAGCATTGCAGCTATAACAATATCTCTTCCTGTTTTTAAACCACCATCAGTTCTTAATATAACTTTATCTCTTAAATTATTTAATGATAATACTTGATGGACTTCACTAAGTCCAAGCTCCCAAGGTAGCCCCGCATATTTAATACTTGTTTGAGGGCTAGCACCTGTTCCACCACTATGGCCTGAAATTAAAATTGTATCCGCTTTTGCTTTAGCAACTCCTGCTGCAACAGTTCCAATTCCAGATTGTGCAACTAGCTTAACACATACCTTTGCCCTAGGGTTAATTTGTTTTAAATCATAAATTAACTGTGCCAAATCCTCTATGGAATAAATATCATGGTGTGGTGGTGGGCTAATAAGAGTAACTCCTTTTGTTGAATGTCTTAGTTTGGCAATTAAATTTGTTACCTTTCCTCCAGGCAACTGGCCACCCTCACCTGGCTTCGCCCCTTGAGCAATCTTAATTTCGATTTCATCACAATTATTAAGGTATTCTGCTGTAACTCCAAATCTTCCGCTAGCTATTTGTTTAATTCTTGAAGAAGGATTATCACCATTTTCTTTTTGTCTAAATCGCAAAGGGTCTTCGCCACCCTCACCTGAGTCTGATTTAGCTCCAATTCTATTCATTGCTATGGATAGCGTTTCATGAGCCTCAGGACTTAATGCTCCTAAAGAAATTCCTGGTGCTACCAGTCTTTTTCTAATTTGATGTGAAGATTGAACACTTTCAATATTTAGATTTTGTTTACTTGATCTAAAACTTAATAAATCGCGAATATTTATCGGTTCATTACTATTTATGGCTGTTGAATATTTTTTATAAATTTTGTAATTTTCATTACTTACTGCTGCTTGAAGCATATGAATGGTTTTTGCTTCAAATGAGTGGTTTTCTCCTCCATGTCTATAACGATAAAAACCACCAATTGGCAAAGTAATTAATTCTTCTTTGTAAGCTTTATGATGAGATTCTAATGCTCTTTTTTCAATACCAATTAAACCCATTCCAGAGATTTTGGAACTCATTGTAGGAAAATATTTACTCATTAAATTTCTACTTAAACCAATGGCTTCAAAGTTGCACCCACCTCTATATGAACTTATAACAGATATGCCCATTTTACTCATTACTTTGAGTAAGCCATTGTTGATTGAATAAATGTAACGCTCTACACATTGTTCGTAGCTTAAATTTTTAAACAATCCTTTTTTGTGTCTTTCTGCGATAGCCTGTTGTGCCATATAAGGATTAACACTTGTTGCCCCAACCCCAATTAATACAGCATAATAATGTACGTCTAGACATTCAGCTGACTGAACATTTAATGAAATGAAAGTTCTAAGATTTTTACGAATTAGATGATGATGCACTGAACTGGTTACTAGTATCATTGGTAATGCAACATTTTTTTTAGATAAATTTTTGTCACTTAAAATAATGTGAATATATCCTTCTCTCACAGCTTCTTCTGCTTCTAAATTTAGTCTATTGAGCGTTGTTTCAAAATTTATATTTTGATCAGAAGTATCCATAGTAGTATCAATAATCTTAACAGTTGTATTCATATACTGACGCATTGTCTTAAATTGATTAATAGATAATACTGGTGAACTTAATTGAAGGTGATTACACTGATATTCATCTTCATCTAAGATATTACTTAGATTTCCAATTTTTGTTCTGAGACTCATTACTACCTTCTCTCTTAATGAGTCTATAGGTGGGTTTGTAACTTGGCTAAAGTTTTGTCTAAAAAAATGGTGTAGCCCTCTATATTTTTTAGATAAAACTGCAAGAGGTGTGTCATCCCCCATAGAACCTGTTGCTTCTTTTTTGTCAGCAATCATAGGATGTAAAATAAGTTCTATATCCTCTGTAGACCAACTAAATGAAGTCATTCTTTTTCTCAAGTCAATGGGATCAATCTGTCTAAATTCTTCATCTACAGATTGTACTAATTTATCTATATAAGTAATTTTTTTTGTCCATTCTCCAAAAGGCTTGGTATTAGAAAGGTACTTCTTAATTTCTTTATCTGAAAAAAACTTTTTCTCTTCAAAGTTTACAGCTATCATTTGACCTGGGCCAACTCTGCCTTTTTCAATTATTTCTTCTTCATTTAAATCAACCATACCAGTTTCAGAACCAGCGACTAATAAATCTTTTGTTAGAGTATATCTTAAAGGTCTCAATCCATTTCTATCCATTCCAGCAATTGCCCATTTATCATGTGCGCCACAAATAGCTGCAGGCCCATCCCATGGCTCCATCACAGCATTTGCATATGCATACAAGTCCTTTAATTTTTTTTGAAAATCTCTACGATGAGCCCATGCCTCTGGAATAGTTAAAAGTTTCGCCATAGGTAGGGATCTATTAGATCTTATAAGTAATTCAATTGTAGAATCTAATGCTGCTGAATCAGATGCATCTTCATCAATTATAGGCTTTAAATCATTAATAGAATCTTCAAAATTAGAGTGGCTTAGTCTAGGCTCATGTGCAGCCATCCAGTTTTTATTACCTTTTAATGTATTTATTTCTCCATTATGTGCAATTACTCTGAAAGGTTGAGCTAAAGACCAGGTAGGAAAAGTGTTAGTTGAATATCGTTGATGATACACAGCATACTTTGAAACAAATAATTTATCATTAATGTCTGGATAGAAATTTGATAACTGTTCTGCTAAGAACATACCTTTATATATTATTGATTGGCAAGATAATGAACAAATATAGAAATTCGAAATATTTTGAGTTCTAATTTCTTTTTCTATTCTTTTACGAATAATATAAAGCCTATTATCAATTTCGATCTCATCCTCAAATTTATTGTTAGAAATTAAAATCTGTTCTATCTCTGGCCTAGTTGCTTTGGCTTTATCTCCAATAATACTTGAATTTATGGGTACATTTCTCCATCCATAGATTTTAAAACCACCTTTTATGATTTCTGATTCTACGATTGACCTTGATTTTTCTTGAGCATTAAAATCAGTTCGGGGTAAAAAAATCATTCCAACTGCAAATGGATATTCATTTGGAATTTGGCCTGAACGTTCAATTTTATCCTTAAAAAAATCCTTAGGAATACTAAGTTGTATTCCAGCACCATCACCTGTTTTACCATCTGCGTCAACTGCACCTCTATGATAAAGACATTTAAGCGCTTGTACTCCTAGATCTACAATTTTCTTATTCTCCACTCCTGTTAAAGATGCTATCAAACCAACTCCACATGAAGAATGTTCATGATTGACGTTATAAATGTGATTATCTTCAAGAGTTTTTTTGTCTCGTTTCCATTGATATATAAAATTGTTATATTTCATTTTTTTTAATTCCATTTGAGCCTTCATAAAGATATTTATTTATATATTTTGCAACGTCTCTACCGTCCTTTATGCCCCATACGACTAAACTGGCTCCTCTAACAATATCACCAGCCGCAAAAACTCCTTTTAGTGAAGTCATCAGATTATTGTGATTTACCTTTACTGTGCCCCACTCAGTTAAATTTAGATTTTTTTGATTGAATAATAATGGCAAATTTTCAGGTTCAAAACCTAGTGCTTCTATGACTAAATCTGCATCAATTATTTCTTCAGAACCCTGCTTTAGTTCAGGTCTCCTTCTCCCTGTATCATCTGGTGATCCTAATTGCATTTTAGCAGTTTTAATTTTTTGTACTGTCTGGTTACCTATATATTCAATAGGCAAAGTAAGCCAATTAAAGTCAACACCTTCTTCAATAGCATTTTCTACTTCACGTTGAGATCCTGGCATATTAATTTTATCTCTACGATAAAGGCATTTTACACTTTTAGGTTTTTGACGTATTGCTGTTCTGACACAGTCCATTGCAGTATCGCCACCTCCTATCACAACTATATTTTTATTCTTAACATCTATAGCTTTAGTCAAAGAATTCTCAATTTTATCATTAAGGCAAAGTTTATTACTTATTGTTAAGTAATCTAATGCAGGAACTACATTAGAAAAATTTTTATTATTAAGATTTATATATCTAGATTTATATACTCCAGTAGCAATTAATACTGCATCATGTTGAGATCTAATTTCATCAAAAGTTTTATCTTTACCAACATCACAGTTTAATTCAAAATTAATACCACTTTCAATTAGTCTATTAATTCGTTTTTTTATAATTTCTTTTTCAAGTTTAAAATTTGGTATACCATAGATTAAAAGACCACCTGCTCTATCATATCGATCATATATAGTAATTTGTAAACCCTTCTTTCTTAACTCTTCAGCTGCAGTTAAACCCGCAGGACCGGATCCAATTATTCCTATTGACTGCTTTAACTCTTTTTCAACATTAATTTTTTTTATCCAACCATTTTCCCATGCATTATCAGTTATAAATTTTTCAATTGAACCAATTGTAACTGTGCCATGTCCAGACTGCTCAATAACGCAATTACCTTCACATAATCTATCCTGAGGGCAAATTCTCCCACATACTTCTGGCATATTATTTGTCGATGTAGAAAGTTCATATGCTTCTTGAAACCTTTCTTCTGCTGCTAATTGAAGCCAGTCAGGTATATTATTATGGAGTGGACAATGTACCTGGCAAAAAGGAACACCACATTGAGAGCACCTAGAAGATTGTTCTTTTGCTTTCTCTTTTGCATAACCAGCATATATCTCATTAAAATTTTCTAATCTTTTTTTTGCATTAGTTTTGCTAGGGTTTTCCTTAAAAATTGAAGTAAATTTTAACATTTAGTAAACTTTCTGTACTATTTCAAAAAAGAAAATTGTATTACAATTAAGTTTTAATAAAATAAAGAATAAAATCTTAAATTTAGTACCATAATGATACTAATTATGTATTTTTTATTAATTTTTGGCTAATTTCTTGATAATTTTTTCAATATCCTGAGGATAAATTGAATAAAATTTTAAATTCTTATCTATATTTTTTTCAATATTGTCTTTTTCAAATAAATATAATTGTTCAAGTGAAATAGGAGAAAATGGGGTTCTTTCTATTACTTTGACTAATATCTTACACAAAATCATTGGGATTTTAATAAATACCCTTTTTTTAT
>MDSW01064085.1_pt1 | contig 21064 bp, 15 predicted proteins | sample 811171 | NCBI WGS metagenome assembly MDSW01 (sample SAMN05326641, study PRJNA326480) | marine metagenome | isolation source: seawater | place: Atlantic Ocean: North West | collected 2012 | reverse complement strand
GATCGAATGGATTTTCAATAAAGACACCTTTTATGCAAAGCTTGACCTGAAGTATGCACATTCATTATTTGCAGATGACATGAATCAATTTAAAGTTCCGTCATTCTTTTTATCAAACCTTGCTTTTAAAAACACTTACAGAATAAAAGATTTAGATGTTACAGCAGGATTTCAAATACGAAATTTATTTGACGAAAAATATTATGACAATATTCGTCTGAATGCTTTTGGAAACAGGTTTTATGAGCCTGCAAGTTTGAGATCATATATATTTAGCGTATCAGCTAATTTTTAATCAAACTTTTTAAGGAATAAGTTTTCTCCGTCGAATTCAGCATAGGTAAAATTTGTAATCCAATCCCCAAGATTTATGTATTTCGACTCTGCTGATAATTCAACCTCAAGAGGGATATGTGAGTGACCAAAGATGAAATAATCATATTGACTTGTTTCAAGTTTTTTTCTACAGTACTGGGTTAGCCATTGATTTTCGACATCACCAATATCCTTTTTCGCCGACATTAACTTTTTTTCTTTTGAAAGAAACTGACCAAGTTTAATCCCGATGTCAGGATGAATTAATCTAAAACACCACATAAAAAATCTATTGCCTGTAACGAATTTTTTCATCAATTTATAAGACGTGTCCCCAGGCCCTAATCCGTCACCATGTCCTATGAAAAAATTCTTTTCGTTAATCTTAAATTGTTGTGGTTTACTAATCACCTTTACTCCAAGTTCTGACTGAAAGTAGTCCCTTACCCACATGTCATGATTACCAGTAAAGAAGTAAATTGGAATTCCAGAATCTGCTATTTCAGCAATTTTCCCCAAAACTCTAGTGAAGCCTTTAGGAACCACTGTTTTGTATTCGAACCAAAAATCGAATAAATCTCCAAGAAGATATATCGAGTGCGCATCAGCTTTTATTAAGTCTAGCCATTTAACAAATTTCTTCTCACGAATTAAGCTTGACTTAGTATCAGGAATACCTAAGTGGTTGTCAGATGCAAAATATATTTTTTTTCCTTCAGTTACTTTCATGACTTATAAGGTCAAAGATATGCAAAAGATTAATTGTCAGCAGAAAACCATTCAGAATATGAAGTTTCAGTTTCTTCTAGTTTCAGTGAGTGAAGTTTAATCTGAGAAGGTAGCTTGGAAGAAATTCTTTTTGCAAAATCAACAATCATCTCCTCAATTGTTGGTTGATAATCAGCTAAGATTACTTTATGACCATTTTTAATTAATTCATTGGCTAATTCTATGTGTGGCGAATTTTTATTAAATATTACAGAGTGATCAAACTCTTCAATTATTTCAGACTTTACAATTTTTTTTAGATCGTCAAAATCCATAACCATTCCATACTTCACATTTGTTGGTTCACTTATTGGAATGCCTATTATGGTGACAAATAACTTATAATTGTGTCCGTGGATATTTTTGCATTTGCCATTGTATCCGTACAAGGCATGAGCAGCTTCAAATCTAAAATTTTTAGTGATTCTAATTTTTGCCATCTCTGTTTTTAATGAGCCTCAAATTTACATTTTTTATGAAAGCTTATTAAATGTTTTTTTGAATTTAATTATTAGCGGAATTGACCTTGCTAAAATCCAAAGAGTAAATGCATAAAATATCCCATGAAGCCCTAAATTGAAGTGATCAAATAAAACAACAAATGGAACAAAAACTATAAAAGTTGAAAACAGCAATACATTTCTTAGATCTTTCATCCATCCCAAACCTTTATATATTCCATCAAAAATAAATGCAATTGAGCATAGAGGAAACATTGCAAGTATAATCCAAAATATATTATAAAATTCTTGTAAAACAACAGCGTTGTTATTGAAAATTTTTCCAAGAGGATAGTAAAAAATAAAGCCAATAACACACATGATAATTCCAATCTTAATTCCAATTTTTGTCAAATCATTTCCAAATTTCATAAGAACACCATATGATTTTTCTCCGTACAATTTTCCTGATAAAATTGTTCCTGCACTAGAATACCCATCGATAATAAACGCAACGAGAAACCAAAGATTTATTGCTATTGTATAAGCAGCAATAAACTCATCTCCATATTTAGTAGCAAATGCATTACAGAAGTATAGTGTTACATTTAGCGATGCAGTTCTAATTACTAAATTTCCAAACATCCCAAGAAATGATTTTATTTTAGGATTAAAAGGTAATTTAACAGCAAGCTTTATATTAGTTTTTTTGTATAGTAATATAACTGCAATAAGAGCCATAGTTATCTGCGCAATTAAGCTAGCATATGCAGCGCCTTTAATATACATAGGACTGATAAATCCATCAATTCCATAGACAAAAGCTATATCCAATATAATATTTAATGATGCACCAACAATAGCGATGATCATCGGATAAAAAGTATTTTGCAACCCCCGAAATATTCCAAATATTCCAATCGTTAATAAAGTGAAAGGAAGTCCCCAAACTCTAATATTAAAGTAGTCTATACAGAGCTGTAAAAGATTACCACTTGCATTATAGAATTTAAATAGATTTTCAGAGTTGAAGTAAGTAAGTATGATAATAAGAAAGCTGCTGGATATAATAATTAAAATACCTTGCGCAGGGAGCGTCTCAATTTCCTTTAAATTTTTCTGACCAACAGCTTGTGCAATAATTGAAGCGATTACACTTCTAGTTTGACCAAACACCCAAATCAACATCGAAATAAAACTCCCAACGATACCAACTGCACCTAATGATATAGTTGCATTTTCTGGAATATTACCTACAATTATAGTGTCAGTGATTGATAAGATTGGTTCTGCAATTCCAGAAATTAGCGCAGGTATTGCAAGCTTTTGAATGTCGGAAATTTTAATAGCTTTTTTCAAAGGATTAATTCATAGCAATAAAAAGGAAACTCACTTTGCTTTGGGAAATATATTTCTTGTAAACGATGATAACCTCTAGATTTATAAAATTTTAGATTTCTTTTATTCTTAGAAAATGTGTCTAACCTAACAGATTCATAATTTTTTTTTCTTGCAAAATTTTCAGCAAAATCCATCAACGCCTTTCCAACCCCTTTTTTTTGAAAATTAGGGTGAACAGCCAATCGATGAATATATAAACTATTAAGATTTATAGTTTTCCAACGAACTGCCATATAAACCTCATCCATTTCATTACAAAGAGAAATACAGCCTACTACTTTTTCTTTTTCTACGTAAACATGTAGTTCGTTATTTTTTACATCGTTGACAAATGAATCTCTGTCTGGATACTGTTCATTCCATTGATAGACGCCCTGTTTAATCATGTGTCTTGCGCAAGATTTTGTAATACCTAAAACACAATCAATATCAGCAATATTCCCAGTCTTTATCATAAGTAAGTGAATAAAAAAACAAATTTAAAATTAAATGCTTTATAAAATCATCTAATTTTAGATAATACTAATTTATTACTTTAAAATTATGACTCTTTTTCTTTCCGCCCTGTTAATTTTTGTATTAAGACTGATAGATCAATCCTTAACTACGGTTAGGGCTTTAGTTGTAACAAAAAAACCAGTTCTTGGTGCTTTCATAGGACTAGTTGAGTCAGCAATTTGGATTTTAGCTGTTTCTCAAGTAATCAAAGACATAAATGATCCAGTTTTAATTGCTGCCTATGCTTTTGGTTTTGCGGGAGGGACTCTTTTGGGAATTCAGTTAGAAAAATTTATTGGAATTGGTAGTGCCGTTGTTAGGGTATTTTCTACGTCTAAATCAGCAAATATTAGTAAGCCACTTAGAGAGAAAGGATTTATGGTTACCGACATTAAAGCAAAAGGAAGAGACGGAGCTGTTACTATTTCATGGTGTATTGTACCTCGAAGAAAGCTTAGTAAAGTTCTATCAATAATAAAATCAGTAAACCCAGATGCTTACGTAACAACTGATTTAGCGAATCCAACCTCAATAAGAAAATAATTTAGTGAAACCGAGATTTAAAAACAACTAATAAAATAAGTATAATAATTCCCGACATAAATATCGAACTGCTATTTTCAGTTAGTAACTCAATAATAGAAAGTATTCCGCCAAGAATAATTAAAAAAATAGCAATATTAAATAGCTTATTATAATTATTTGGATTCCAAAAATTACCCATCAAATTACTTTTTTATGATCTTAAATGAGTTTTTCCGACCATCTTTGCTTATAACCAGAAAATAATTACCCTTATCCAAGTCTTCAAGATTAATTGTTTCGGTTCCAATTCCTTTAAAGATTTCCTTTCCTAAAATATCGTGAATATAAATTTTTTCTCCCCCTTCAATACCATGAATATTTAGGATACTTTTAAACGGGTTTGGATACACTTTATAATTTTCAGATAAATTTTCTTCGATACTTAATGTTGATCCAAAAGATACATTATCAAAATAATATATAACTCCGTTTCCGTCTGTATCAGATCCTGACCCTGGTGATCCAAAGTTGAAAAAAACAGACGCTTTGTCAAATGGGTAATCAGGATTTAATGCAGCTGTACCTTCTGCTTCATTTGAAAAATTAAATTCTAAGGTTTCCCAGGCGTTAACCACAGAATTAAATGCTTCTGTTTCGACAGATTGTGTTGGGTCATTAGAGTTTTCAATTTTAAGCCTAATGGGTAAGCCGGTTGGCGCATTACTTCCTTGTACATATACATCTATGTACATTTTGTTATTCTCTGTAGTTACCGGAATGTTTGTAGCAAATCCAGCCTCAGTTCCAATAGTTACTCCAGCCCAATTTTCTGCAGCACTGCCTTTCTCAACTCTAGCATAATTTCCAGAAACTGTTTCAACAAGTGTAGTAGGCCCATTATTTCCAAAATCTGTAAATGAATAGTATACGGACGAATCTTCAAATGTTACAGGTAAATCTATTTGAGCAAGTCCTCCGCTTGGATCGGTTTGAAAAATATCGTCAAAGTAAAATGTAGAATCAGTTGTTCCGTCACCAATATTTCCAAAATCAAACATTAATACCAGTTTTCTGTAGGTATTTGACGGCTCGCCAGAAAAATCCCAGGATAAAATTTCCCATTGATTTGTAGTTGTGGTATATGCATCTCTTTCTGTTGCTGGCTCAGAAGGGAAATCACCCTGGTCACCTTCAATTTTAAATTTTACCATTAGTCCAGGGTATGGCGAAAGTACCCTCATATTTAAAGTAGTGTTTGTACTAAAATCTAAATAATCTTCTAGTTCTAAATAGCTTCCAGCCCAGATATCACCCCCATCTCTTACTATAAGTCCAACGGATTCACTAGCATTTTCATCATCAATCTGGGGGTTATAAACCACATATCCAGCACCTCCGTTAAAATTTATAAAATCTTCAAATGTGACCTGCGCGTTTTCAAAGTCTATAGGCATATTAATCTGAGCATTAAGTATCAGATTAAAAAAAAGTAAAATAAAACAAACAATTTTTTTCATCTTACAAATGTACAAAATACTATGCACACATAGCAAACTAATGTTTTTTAACTTGATTTTTAAAGTAAATAATATTTTGAGAATTTAACAATCAAAGCAAATATATTCTGTGGTTTTAATAATAATAACTCTCATTTATTAAAAAATTGTTTTAATAAATCCTATATAGTACTATATTTATAATTGATAAATTAAATTAACTAATCATGAAAAAACTGCTTTTAGTATTTATTCTATTTCCAATTTTTGTTTATTCTCAAACTAAAACGATTTCGGGAACAGTGAATGATGAGAATAATATACCCCTAGTCGGAGTGAACATTAGTGTGGAAAATTCAAATATCGGAGCTTTAACTGATTTTGATGGAAATTACCTAATTACTATACCCTCAGATAAGCCCAAAGTATTAATTTTTTCATATTTAGGCTATTCAACTCAAGAGATTGATGCTTCTTCAACCGAAAATATTAGTATAATGATGCTCCCAGATTTAGAACAATTAGAGGAAGTCGTTGTAATTGGTTACGGCTCAGTATTAAAAAAAGATTTAACAGGCTCATTATCATCTGTCAAAGTAGAAGAGGAAGTTGCTAATCAATCAAACTCAATTGATCAATTACTTCAGGGGAGAGCTGCTGGAGTTCAAGTTGTTCAAAATGGCGCTAATCCTGGTTCTGGTATAAGCGTAAAAATAAGAGGCACTAATAGTCTAAGAGGAAATAATGAGCCATTATATGTTGTAGACGGAGTTATTATTTCTTCTGCAGGAGAAGATGTCCTCCCGGCTGGTGTTGGAAACTTGGGCCAGGAAAGTCAAAACGGTTTAAACGGTATAAATCCAAGGGATATAGAAAGCATTCAAGTATTAAAAGACGCATCTGCTACCGCAATCTATGGATCAAGAGGAGCAAACGGCGTGGTAGTTATAACTACTAAAAAAGGTAAAAGTGGTAAGTTAAATATTCAATCATTTTCTAACACCTCTGTTAGAGTTATGACTAAGCAGTATGATGTTCTTGACCCTTACGGGTTTGCAGCTTATGCAAATGAGATTAATAATAATAATGGTTTAGCTCCGAGATATTTTATTGATGATGATTACACTATATATGGAATTAATGATGATGGTTCTATTTCAGATGTTCCTGCTAGATCTTATCATTGGCAAGATGAAATATACAGAACAGGAATAAGCAGAAAAGTTGGCGGTTCAGTTTCTGGAGGTAGTGATAACGGAAATTATTATATCTCTGCTGGGTTTGATAATCAGGAAGGTATTGTTCCAACTTCTTCTTTTCAAAGTGGAGATATGAGAATTAATTTTAATCAAGATCTAAATGAAAATTTAATTCTTGAAGCTAGAATGAGCGGATATTTAAGTTCTACAAACTTTGCTGAAAGCGGAGACTTATTAGGGGGGTCCAATCAAAGCTTTATCAAACAAGTAATTTCTTTTAGACCCATTATTACAGAAGAATTTGAAAATTTTGGTGAGGATCTTGACATTTCTAATCCTTATTCTTGGGTCAATGACTTTGAAGATATTTCAAAAGAGAGTAGATATATTGGTAATCTTGCTTTAACATATAAGCTACCTGTTAAGGGCCTTAGGTACCAAGTAAAAATTGGCGGTAATATCAGAACCAAGGAGAGAAGAAGGTTTTTTGGCACAACAACATGGCAGGGTAATAACGCTAATGGCTCACTGCAAATCACAGGTCTAAATAACTCTTCATTCCAAGTAAATAATTTTTTGAGATTCAATAGAACCTTTGACAGAAAACACAGAGTTAATAGCGTATTGGGTTTGACATATGATGTAAGAAAAGTTTCTAATGATATTTATGCGGTTGAGGATTTTGTGACTACCCAATTTACCACACAAAATCCTGCGTATGGACAGGTTGTTACTAGACCATTAACTTTCATAAAAGGTGATCAGCAAATTTTTTCACTTTTGGGCAGGGTTAATTACACTTATGACGACAAATATATAATTACAGCAACATTAAGAAGGGATGGTGTTTCAAAATTTGCCCAGAATAATAGATACGGAATTTTCCCTTCATTTGCTTTTGCAATGAACATGCACAATGAATTAGATTTAAAATATTTTAACGAGTTGAAACTTCGATTTGGGTGGGGACAAATTGGCAATCATGGAATTGGATCATATGGGACACTTTCAAATTATGGGGTTTCTGCAAACCTATACGGGAATGCCGATGGCGGGACAAATGTTCCGATTGCTTTGCAGAATGTTGCAAATCCAGATCTAACATGGGAAACAACAACTCAGGCTAATTTAGGTATTGATTTTGAAACTATGAACCAAAGACTTTCTGGTACAATTGACATTTATAGTAAAAAGACTACTGATTTATTACAAAGAGCCAACATCCCTTCATCGTCAGGATTCCAAAGCATACTTGTTAACAAAGGTGCAATTATGAATGAAGGTTTAGAGATATCTTTTAATTTCGATGCAGTTTCAAAACAAGATTTCGCTTTTTCCGTTGGTGGTAATGTTGGATTTAACAAGACAGAAATAACTGATCTCTCCTCCCAGCCATTAGAAGACTTTTATATTAATGGGGTAGCTCAGGAGAGAAGATTTTATTTTGGATCGGAGGTAACCAGAAGCAACCTGTTTAGGTACCCTGCCAATGTATTTATCGAAGGTGAGGAAACAAGTTTATTTTATGGCTTACAAACTGATGGGATATATCAGAATGGCGATATTTTACCTGAAGTATTTGGAAACCCTGCAGTCCCAGGAGATGTTAAGCTTGTTGATCAAAATGGAGATGGAATCATTGATTTGAATGACAGAACCATTATCGGGAATCCTAATCCGGACTTTGTTTATGGTTTTAACTTTAATATAAGTTATAAAAGACTTTCTGCTAACATATTATTTAACGGAGTTTATGGGAATGATATAGCAAACGGAAATTTATTACAATTGAATAATGCTGAAGGCTTATCATATTTAAATATTTCACCTGATGCTTATTATAGTGCTTGGAGACCTGATGCTCAAACCAATATTTATCCGAGAATCGGATATTCAACCAATGGTCAACCAGCAATGACAGATAGAATAATCGAAGACGGGAGTTATTTAAGGCTGAGTAATTTAACTATAGGTTATGATTTTGACGTCAATAATATTACTTGGCTAAGTAATTTAAAAATGTTTATTGCGGGACAAAATCTAATCACTTGGACTGATTATAGTGGTTATGACCCTGAAATTTCAAGCTTCTTGTACAACGGACTTATAAACGGTGTGGACTGGAACGGAAGAGCAAATGCTAAAACTTTTATTTTAGGATTAAATGTGGGGTTTTAAAAAATTAAAAACTAAATTATTTTAATATGAAAAATTTAAAAATATTATTATTATCGATTATAGGCCTCTTTGCAACTTCATGCGATCTTGACGAAGATCCTATATTTTTGGATTCAAATTCAGTATACTCTGATATAAATGTAGCTAAAGGAGCTCTCGACGGTATTTACCAGGCGTTAACTAGCTACAACGCACAGGAAAGAAGAATTTTTGCAATTAATGGATTTTCTGGTTTATTTACTGCTGGAAAAAACGGAGGTAATAATGTAAATAATATTAATAATGCGAATCTATTCTCACTTAAGCCTACATATGATGCAGATACCGAGGCAATGTGGGGCGGAATATATTCGGTTATTGCCAGATGTAATGGCGCTATTGAAAATATTATTACTGTTGTTGAACCATCATCTTCTGAAGAAACAGGTTTTAACGACATAGCCGGTCAAGCATATTTTGTTAGAGCATGGTCATATTTTTCGTTAACCAGACTGTGGGGAGATATACCTCTTTGGCTCTCTTTGCCAAATAATGAAAATTTACATTTATCGACATCTACATCCAAAGAAGTATATGCTCAAATAATTTCTGATGCTCAGACGGCAATAACACTTATGAATGGGAATTATGGAATGGGTTACCCTAAACAGTTTGCTGCTAATATGCTATTAGCAAAAGTTTATATGACATTAGCAACAAATTCTGATTTAAGAGCTGACGGAGTAAGTGAAATGGACTATTGGCAAATGGCTTATGATCAGGCTATGCAGGTTTATGGCCAATATAGTTTAGTGGCAGATTACAGTAGCTTATTCACAGATATTAATGAAAACACATCTGAGTCTATTTGGGAATTACAGATTAGTCAAGACGCAGCAAATTCACAAATGGGCAGAAATTTTACTCCTTGGAAATATAAGTTAGGTCAACATTTTGGATGGTTGAGGGTTACTGCTGATGTTCATGATCATCATGCGTCAACATATCCAAATGATCCAAGACTAGCAGCAACTTACTTGCACAGCTATAACAGAGCTGATAACGGAAATTTAGTCACGGTATATCCTTCTAATCCAAACAGACCAAACTTTTCAAAAGCACATCCTTATTTCTTTAAGTTTACAGAAAAAGATACGCAGCATAGTAATCAGTATGGTGACCAAAATGTAATAATTTATAGATATGGAGAAGTGTTAATTATGTTAGCTGAAATTTCTAATGAATTAGATAATGGGCAACAATTAGGATTTATTACAGAATTGCTTAGTAGGGTGGGAATGAGCCCTCAAGGAGCTTACTTTGGAACAAGGGATGAATTTAGAGAAGCTATTATGTACGAGTACAGGTTTGAAATGTTAGGTGAAGGTGAAGATGCTCATAATAATAGAAGAAGAGGGTTTGATTATTTTTTAAATAAGACAGTTTTATTTCATAATAATAATCCATTGCATAACCCAACAGTTGATCTGACTTTAAGCACAGATGAATCACAGGTTATGTCATTACCTATACCTTTAATTGAAATTAACACTAACGATTTAATAGACTAATTTTTAAGTTTTATTAAAATGCTGCCATTAAATCTTAAATAATGGTAGCATTATTATTATACAACAGTGAGAAAATTAAAAATTATAATACTTTTGCTAAACTTGTCTTTGTGTTCTTTAATGTCACAAAACCAACTACCGTTGGCTAATGGTATTTTTGAAGATGTTGATGAAGAGGATAATTTTGAATATTGGAGCCATCAGGCTAACGAGGGTGGAGATGCTACATATTCAATTGTAACAGAGGGCTTAGTTCAAGGAAGCAGTAAAGCTCTAAAAAGTGAAGTTCATAATCTTGGCGCCAACGGATGGCATGTAAGCTCTAAAAGTGAGTATCCATTTCAGGTTATTGCTGGACAAAAATATACAGTAACTTTTTATGCAAAAATAGAAGGAGCTGATTCTAGACAAATGAAACTTGTTTTTCAGTCAGATGTTTCAGGTAGTTATCAAGGTCAAAATATTTGGATAACTAACCAGTGGAAAAAATATACTCACACCTTTACGGTTGATCATTCAAGCGATAATAATAGGGTTAGGTTTTGGTATATGCAATCTGGAATATCATATTATTTAGATGAGGTAAGTATTTCTCCGGGTGAAAGAATAACATTTGATACATATGACAAATTACAAACAGTTGATGGTTTTGGTGCAGGGATAAAACGAAGAACAGAGGATTTATACATTTTAAATGACTCTTTTAGAGAGCAGGTTGAGCAATATTGTTTTGGTGACTTGGAGGTAAACATGATAAGATTTTTTGTTTATCACGATTTGGAGCCTGAAAACGATAACAACGATCCTTATGTTTTAGACGAAACACAATTAGACTGGACTAGATATGATAGTGATCCTAGTAATTGGAGAACTAGATATGTAGGCGAAGCCCTTCAAAACGCCTTTGCTTTAAGCACGTTTGGATTTGATCATATTATTGGCAACTCTAACAGTGCACCCGCATGGCTTAAAACAAATGGCCAGCATAATAATGGGGGAACTTTGATAAGTGGGGGAGAGTCTGAGTTTAGTGAATTTTTAGTTGCATTTATAAATGGAATGAATTCAAGATACGGAGTTGAAGTTACCGCAATATCGCCAACAAATGAGCCAGATTATGAGGTCTCGTATGAGTCAATGAACACAACACCATCAGAACTTTCAAGTATACTTATAAATCTTAATGCAAGATTATCCAATTCTGGTTTAGATAACATTAAAATCATATCTCCAGAGTGTTTTAGAGTTGAGTCTCAAAATACTGGAACTTCAGCAACCAATTATATTAATTCAATGTTTAATAATAGTTCGGTCGAAGAAGCAGTAGATATAGTTGGCACACATACATATGCAGATCCAAATCATAATGCAAACTGGGATGCTTTAAGGGTAGCTGCAAACGGTAAACCAGTTTGGGTTACAGAATCAGCTAATCTTCAAAGTACAGATCAATCTATGACAGATGCAGCAAATTATATTAAATGGATATTAAGAGGTTTTAACGAAGGGGGCGTGACTGCTTATATGCTGCACTTATTCTATGAAGAAGCTGATAATAATGGATATTCAAGTTTAGTAGCATGGACCCCAACAGGGCAGATAATTTTACCTAAAAGATATTATACCTTTAAACACTTTACTAATCTTGTCAAGAAGGGATATAGCTTGATAAATTCAAGCTCAAGCGAAGATGATCAAATTTATGTTGGCGCTTTTATATCAGAAGATGAATCAAAAATAGTTTTACAAGTATTTAACGAAGGAGATGAAAGAGATTTTTCGATTGATATTCCATTTGGAGGAATTTCGTTTGAAAGGTTTTTAACATCTGATAGCACAGCTGACAATTTTTCTTCACAAGGTTTTAATGAGATTGATTATTCAGATCGATATTTTACAGCTACATTTCCAGAGCTATCTCTAACATCTTTTGTTTTTAATATAGATGGATCACTTTCAAATAATTCATTTAGGGATAATATCTATAATAAATTCCAGGTTAAGTTTTTCCCTAATCCATCTGAAGAACAACTTAATTTGATTTTTCCAGAATATTCTGATTATTTAATTGAAGTCTTTGACCTGAAAGGCAATAAAATATTATCTTTTAAAATAGACAATTCCAAACAACATCTTTTGGATATTTCATCGCTGGGAAAAGGAATTTATTTAATTAACATAAAATCTTTAAGTAGCTTTAAAGCAATAACTCATAAAATAATAAAAGAATGATTTTAAAAAGATCGGCTTATTTTATAATATTTTTTTCTGTCTTACTGTTAACCAGTCTTCTTGAAAAATCTGAATATTCTCAGAAAGCAAACTCTTTGAGACCAAATATTATATTTTATTTAGCAGATGATCAAGATAGGTTGGATTATGGCTCATATGGCAATCCAAATGTAGAAACTTCAAATGTTGACTTGTTAGTAAAGCAAGGAATTAAATTTGAAAATTTTTATACTGGACAAGCAATATGCGCCCCAAGTAGATCCCAAATTTTCACAGGCATGTATCCGGTAAAAAATGGCTGTATGGCCAATCACATAGGGGTAAAGCCTAATATTAAAAGTATAACATCATTACTTAAAGAATCAGGTTATGAAGTTGTGCTGGCAGGTAAAAGCCATGTAAAGCCAAATAAGGTTTTTAATTGGACTCACTACTTTCCTAAGCTAGAAAATAGATTTTTACCTTTAGCAAAAATCGACGACTATTTAAAAAATGTTAAAAAACCTTTTTGTTTAATAATTGCTTCTGACTATCCTCATGGCCCATTTCCAAAAACATTAAATTATACAAAAAAAGACATATATAAATTACCCTATGACCCCTCATATATTGGTAATCACAAGCCAGGATATTATCAAAATATTAAAGATGATAATGATCAGTTAGGTGAGGTTTTAAATATGGTTGACAACTATGGCCATAATGAAAACTCAATGTTTATTTATGCTTCAGATCATGGGTTGAGTGGTAAGTGGGGCTTGTCTGAACAGGGCCTTCAGGTTCCATTTGTGGTAAGATGGCCTGGAAAAATTAAACCAAATTCAACATCAAACACTCTACTTACACTTGTTGATGTTCTTCCAACCTTATTAGAGGTTTCTAAAACAAAAATCCCTAAGGATATTGATGGAAAAAGTTTTGTAAAGACCTTATTGGGTTCTGATGAAGAAATCAACGAATATGTTTTTGGGGTGGCAACAAAACAAAATATAAGGGAGTGTAAAATATTCCCTTCAAGAATGGTAAGAGAAAAAAGGTTTAAATTAATCAGAAATTTTAATTCAATTGAGGTTTTTGATTCTAATTTGGGTGATAATCCTTTTGTAAATAGTTTTGCTAAAATTGGAGCAGAATCTTTTCCAAATATTCCTTATGAGGAATTATATGATTTAGAGAAGGATCCATACCAAAAAATAAATTTGATTAATGATAATAAATATAAAAATATCAGAAATCGATTGTCTATCGCTTTGGAGAATTGGATGTTAGCACAAGAAGATTTTATTTTGGAAAATCCGATATCGGTCATAAAACCTACTTTGCACCCCTTAGATAAAAGTTCTAAGTGGAACACAGTTCCAGATGATTTATTAGGAAAATTAAAGGATGATGACTACGTTAAACTTCACTACTAAAATGTTGAATTTAAGAATTATAATACTAGTTTTTTTATTGACATATTCCTGTTCAAAAACTTCTCAAAAACCGCTTAATGTGGTGTGGATAAGTTGTGAAGATATGGGCCCTATATTAGGATCCTACGGTAATGACAGAATTAAGACCCCTAATTTAGATAAACTTGCTGCAGAAGGTGTCAGGTATACAAATGCTTACTCAACAGCTGGAGTTTGTGCACCGAGTAGATTTTCAATTATAACTGGGATGTATTCAGCCAGACTAGGAGCTCATAATATGAGAACCGGAGACTATCATAACTACAAAACACCTGAAGAGGTAACTTATAGATCAAATATTGGTGTTTTAGATAAAGCTGGAAAAAATATTCCAGAATATGAAGTTGTGACTCCGGAATATGTGAAACCATTCACTGAGATTTTAAGAAAAGAAGGTTATTATTGTGCCAATAATTTTAAATGTGATTACCAATTTAATGCACCGTTTACTGCTTGGGATGAAGTATCTTCAACGGTAAGTTTTAGAGATGCCCCAAAAGACAAACCATTTTTTTATGTTTGGAATACTCTTTTAACACATGAATCCAGAATTTGGGAAAGAAAAAATGAACCGTTAACAGTACTTCCTGAAGATGTTATAATACCATCTTATTTCCCAGATATTCCAGAAGTTAGAAATGATATTGCAAGAAAATACTCTAATATTGAAGCTATGGATAAGAAAGTTGGTGAGTTAATAAATCAACTAGAAGAGGATGGACTATTGGGAAACACTATAATTATGTTTTGGAGCGACCATGGGGGGAACTTGCTGAGGCAAAAAAGAGCTGTAGGAAATAGCGGCCTTAATGTTCCTCTAATCATTAGGTATCCTAATAAGCAAAATGCAGGTAAAGTTGATGATAGGATTGTTTCTCTAATGGATTTAGGACCTACAGTATTATCTTTATTAAATATTGAATCACCAGATCATTTTGACGGAAAAGCAATTGCGGGAAAATTTGAAAAAGAGCCCAGGAAATATGCATTTGGAACTGCAGACAGATTTGACGAAAGTACCGACATGCAAAGATCAGTATTAGACGGTAGATATGTCTATATTAAAAACTTTATGCCAGAATTGCCTTTGATATATCGTAATAATTACAGGGAAAGAATTACAATGAATTCAAAGTTAATTGAGATGGATTCTAAAGGAAAGCTAGACGGGGATGCTGCATATATATTTATGAAATCAAAACCTATAGAGGAATTTTATGATTTGCATAATGATCCATATGAAGTAAACAATATTATTAACAATCCAGAACATTCTCAAAGAATAAATGATTTTAGAAACGCTTTAGCTCACTGGCAGCTTAAAATAAATGATCAAGGATTTAAGCCTGAGAATGAAATTGTTCGATTATTTTGGCCTAATATGATTCAGCCTAAAACTAATAATGTTGAGTTTAATATTACTGGAAGTGGCTTATATGAATTAACTTCATTAACTAATGGGGCATCAATAGGTTATCAAATAGATGAAAAAATAGGAAGTAAAAGTTGGGATTTATACCATCAACCAATTATCATTCCAGACAATAAAAAAATTGTTGCAAGGGCAATTAGAATTGGCTATAAAGCTTCAGATATAACCTCAAATTAAATTGAAAATGAAATTTTTTTTATCGATTATTTTGACAATATTTATAACATCATGCAATGATCAAGTTGAGGGGAAACATAATATCCTTTTCATTTCAATTGATGATTTAAGACCAACTATTAATTCATACAATTATGAGAACGAGAAAATGATTACTCCTTATATGGATAAGCTTGCATTAGAAGGCGTACAATTTAATAATGCTTTTACAAACATAGCTGTGTGTGGAGCTAGTAGAGCAAGTATTATGACCGGCATAAGACCTAGCGAGAAAAGATTTAATGACTTTTCAACAAGAGCCTCAGTTGATGCCCCAAATGCGATTCCATTGAATCAAATTTTTATGGAAAACGGATATGAAACTATTTCGTATGGTAAAATATATCATCATAGTGATGATTTTGCGAGACATTGGACTGAAAAAGATAGTGGTGCTGATCAAGCAGATTTTCAGGACCCTGAATCTATTAGGCTAAGAGACAATGCTGAGACTGGTGAGTACGGCAAAAAAAATCCCATTATTGAATATCCTGAAGTTGATGACTATTCTTATAATGACGGGAAGATAACCCTTAAAGCAATTGAGAAATTTAAAGAATTTAGTGAAAATGGGAAACCTTTCTTTATGGCAATTGGCTATGTTTCTCCCCACCTACCATTTATACAACCTAAAAAATATTGGGATATGTATAACCATGACAGTATTAAGCTGGCCAATAATACATACCAACCATTAAACTCCCCTTATATTGCGATTGAAGCACAACATAATTCAGCAGAGCTTAGAAAAAATTATCTTGGAATTACTGCAGAAGGTTTGCTGGATGAAAAATTATCCAGGGATCTAATTCATGGTTATTATGCTAGTGTAAGCTATATGGATGCAATGATTGGAGAACTAATTAAAGGCTTAGAAGAATCAGGTCTTAGAGAAAATACAACAATTGTTTTATGGAGTGATCATGGATATTTTTTAGGCGAACATGGTTTCTGGTGTAAGCATAGTACTTTTTATGAAGCTATTCAAATCCCACTCATTATTTCATCTCCAAAGTTCAGTGCCCAAGATTCTGCAGATTCATTTACAGAATTGGTTGATATTTATCCAACTTTATGTGAGTTAGCAGGTATTAATCCTCCTGACTTTATACAAGGAAAAAGCTTAACGCCTGTTCTTCAAAATCCAAAGACGATATTAAAAGACGAGATTTATACGAGGTATAAACAGGGTGAAGCAGTTATCGATAATAACTATTCTTACACTGAATTTGTTGAGGGTGAAAACTATTTAGGCAATATGCTGTATGATATGAAAAATGATAAAAAGCAAAATATAGATATTTCAAAACTACCTGAAAATAAAGAGTTGGTTAAAAAATATAGTATTAAATTAGAAGAAATGAGAAATTATGTAAATAAGGATCCTTTTCTAAATCAATAAAATTAATTTATGATAATACTCAAATATTATACATTCTTTCTTTGTTTCGTGATCAGCATTCAGCATATGTTAGCTCAGGATTATTATGTGTCTGATTCAAACGGATCGGATAGTTATGCTGGTACTTTGGAGGCTCCTTTTAAAACGATTAACAAAGGAATTTCAATGGTAAGTGCGGGCGGAACAGTATATGTAATGCAGGGGGTTTATCAAAATGAAAATTATGGCTCAGTTGATCCATCAACTAATACCAATATGAACAATCAGCATGTTGTAACTATTAATAAATCTGGAGATGAGAGTTCTTATATAACTTTACGAAATTATCCTGGGGATTTGCCAAAAATTCAATTTGACGGAAGAGGTGGGATTGTTATTTCAAACGGAATGAATTATATAATTGTTGAAGGTTTTGAAGTAGAGGGTCCATCTCAATCCATTAATTATGATTTAGCAATTGCTGACCGGAATTATAAAATTGAAATGGCGGAAGATGAAGACGAATCTACTAATTATTCTAACACTTATTTTGGAGGAAAAGGAATTTGGGGAGGATACGGAGCACATCATAATATAATTATAAGAAACAATATTGTTCATGACACTCCAGGGTCTGCCATTAGATTTAATGATAGCGATCATATTTTAGTAGAAAATAATATTGTTTTCAATTCTAATTGGTGGACATCTTCTGCATCTTCTGCAATTGTTTTTGCTGAAACAATTGCTGTTTCTGGAGATAACTCGAATGATATTAAAATGATTATACGTGGAAATATTGTTTACAATAATTGGAATAGAATTCCATTTTATGTAACACAGCTACCAGATAATTCTGGTAATACAAATCCTAATTATGGAACTGCCACATATAATAATATTCTTGATGGTCAGGGGATATATGTAACCAGAAGTGATCCAGAATATAATGGAACATTTTTGTTTGAAAATAATCTGTGTTTAAATAACGGGAAAAACGGAATTAATTTTGATCATTCTCAATCAGCTTCTGCTATTTATCAAAACAACACAGTATATTATAATGGAGTTCATGAAATAATTCAAGATATTTCTGTTGCCGAAGGAAATCCTGGTCATAGAGGTCAAAAAGTAGGGGGTATTAAGGCTAATAATGTGTTAAATGCAACGGTTGTAAATAATATCATTATGACCAGAGATAATGAATTTTCAGCTCTTCAGTTAAATAATGTTTCAGGCACAAGAGTAGCTGTAGACAATATAATTACAAATGGGACTTATGCTTGGCCAGCGACTGAAAGTAATAATTTAATAAATGTTGACCCTCTTTTTGTCTCAGCTCCTCCAAATGTAAACGGACCAATCGAAATTGATGGAACTGATTTTTCTTTGAGCCCTGGCTCTCCTGCAATTGATGCTGGCAACCCTAGTTATAGCCCTTTTTTGGATATTGATGGTAATCCAAGACCAAGCGCAGGAGATGCAATTGCATCAACAAGTTTTGAAAATGCTACTGGTGGGTGGACTGAATTTGGATCAACTGTCGAGACCACAGATGATCAGTCTCTTTCAGGACAAAAAAGCCTTTTTACAACAGATAGAACAGCCAACTGGCATAGCCCTAGAATAGTTTTAAATAATTTATTAATTCAAGGTGAAACTTATACATTCTATGTATGGGTAAAACTTCCAGAAGGTGAAACAGGAACAGCACAACTAACCATTAAGGACACTGATTTAAATGAATATTATAATTTAACCGACACTGTTGAGATTTCTAGTGATGAGTGGACTTTACTTAGCGCAAATTTCACCCATAATATTTCTGATAATTTCTTTTTTTATGTTAAGGGCCCTGTTGTTCAAGGTGGAGCTGGGGCAGATTATTACATTGATGATTTTTCACTTGTTCCTGGAGGCTCATCCCCGGTTAATTTTGAAACCAATAATAATATTCTAGATATAGGCGCCTATGAGTATATAGACTCCTCTATGTCGATTATTGATTATGAAAATATTCAATCAAGTCAAATATATTTTTATCCGAATCCTGCTAAAAACATAATAACATTAAATAATGTTTCTGAAACAAATAATATTTATATAATTGACATGTTAGGAAAACAATATAAACCCAAAAAAACTTTGACTAGAGACACAAACTCTATTTCAATTGATATTTCGGAATTAAATGTAGGTTTATATTTTATCAGAATAGAGGATTCAATAAGTAATGAATTTAAAATTTTAAGATTACTAAAAAAATAATTTTAAAACATAATATATAATCAAAAATTAATATTTTTTATACTAACTAAATAAAACTAAAATGAAACTAACAAATAAATTTATTTTAACTCTTTTAACAGTATTTTTTCACACTTACTTATTCTCTCAAAAAACGATAGAATTAAAAAATTCTGATTTGGAAGGAGTAAACTCAGAGGGCAAGTTTTGGTGGTGGAATAATGTTGCAAAAAATGGAGCTGACGCAACTTTTTCGGTTGAAGATTTTGACACAAATCCTGGGAGCTCTAGAGCGCTGAAAATTCAGACACATAAACTTGGGGATAAAGGATGGTTTTTAAGCACTCAATTTAATCAGAAATTCAAGGGTCAAGAAGGAGATAAAATTACGGTTACTTTTTATGCTAAAAATAGATCTGGAAACGGAAAAATAAAACTTGTTTTACAGTCTGATATTAAAGGTAGCTTTCAGGGTAAAGACTTTATTTTGTCAGAAGACTGGACAAGTTATACACATACATTTAACTTAAAATCAAATAGTAATAATCAGGGTATTAAATTTTGGTACATGACAGAGCATACTGAATTTCTCCTAGACGACTTATCTATTTCAAAATAATTTATTAAATTAACCTAAATTAAAACTCACTAACATGAAAAAAAATTACTCTATTCTTATAGCAATTTTGCTATTTTTTAACCTTAACCTTTTTTCTCAGACTGCTCCCCCATGGGATTTTAACGGCACTGTAGAAAATTTTGTAGGCTCAAATTATTCCAGTATTGTAGCCGGAAATTCATACGCTACATATACAATTACATCTCCAAATGGAGACGGAAATGGTGGTTCTGCTAACCCAAACATGAAAAACACTGACGCTATGATAGACACCTCTGTAGGAAACTATATAGCATTAACAATCCAGAACACTACTGCTAATACAAGAGTGCAAGTTATTACAACTGTTAATGGGTCAAATGCTTTTACAAGTTTTGATGGACTAACTGCAAATGATACAGGTTTTGTTACTCACTATATAAATATGAGTAGCAATGCTAATTGGTCAGGAACTTTAGGTACTATTAATTTTAGATTTAAAGAGTCTGCTTCAAATAACCAAAATGTTTTTTCTGGTGATATATTAGTTGATAATATTGAAATAGTAGCTTCAATTCCAGCTACTCCGAGAGTTGATTATACTTTTGATGACACTTCTGATTCAGAAGGATTTGTAGCTGCAAACGGCGTTACAATGTCTCAGATTGTTGCAGGCGAATTACATTTGGACATCGATGATCAAAGCCCTTATCCAAAATTAGAGCAGAGTGGAATATATAGTGTTGATGCGGATACATATAAATATCTTCAAGTTACACTTGTAAATAATTCTCCTAAAAATAAATTGACATTTGTTTCTCCAAGTGGTGGAAACGAATTTTCTACAACAGACATGACCGTTAATTCTGCAGATGCTCAAACTGTTGAAATTGATTTGACTAATTTTACTAATTGGTCAGGAACCCAATCAAGCTGGTGGTTTCAGCTAGTTGAAAATCCTGGAGATGGGGCTACTGCATCTGCAGGTGCAATGGATATTCAACAAATTTTATTTGCTTCAGAATCTATTAATCCTACAGGTCCAACAGCCGTAGTCGCTCCTTGGTCTGATGATTTTGAAGATGCTGATGCGTCTGACTGGTCATTATTACAAGCTGGTGATGCTTCACAAGG
>MDSW01060787.1_pt1 | contig 21067 bp, 19 predicted proteins | sample 811171 | NCBI WGS metagenome assembly MDSW01 (sample SAMN05326641, study PRJNA326480) | marine metagenome | isolation source: seawater | place: Atlantic Ocean: North West | collected 2012 | reverse complement strand
TATTTATGACAGGATCAAAGAAATTGTAGTTGATAAACTTGGAGTAGACGAAGGAGAAGTATCTGAAACAGCTTCTTTTGTTGAAGACCTTAATGCTGACTCGCTGGATTTGGTAGAACTTATTATGGCTTTTGAAGAAGAATTCTCTACCGACAGTAGTCCGATTGAAATTTCAGATGAAGATGCTGCTAATATTTTGACAGTAGGAGATGCTGTAACGCATTTGAAAGCCGCTGGTATTGAGGATTAGTCAATTCCCATAGATGTTGAGCAAAAAATCAAAGCACGATCTGCTAAATAATTTATCGTTACAGGTTCTGGATTGTGTCAATTGTGAACTATCCCAATCTCGTACCTGTGCTGTACCTGGTATGGGATCGTCCGACTCACCAGTGATGTTTATTGGTGAAGCACCGGGATACCATGAAGATATATCTGGCTTTCCTTTTGTTGGATCGGCAGGAAAATTACTTACTGATTTGTTGAACGAGATTTCTATGTCTCGAGATTCTGTCTACATTACCAATATTGTGAAATGTAGGCCTCCGGAAAATCGGAACCCATATCTTTCGGAAATAAAACAATGTGAATCATATTTAAGTAGACAAATATCGATGATTGATCCGCTCTTAATTGTTCCTTTGGGTAAATTTGCTATGAATTATTTCATCCCGGGAGAACTTATAACTAGTGTTTCAGGTACTATCCAAGAGATAAATGATAGACATGTTTACCCATTGTTACATCCTGCCGCAGCTTTAAGAAAGACTGAATACAAAAATAGACTAAAAGAAGATTTTTTAAAAATTCCTTCTATTCTTGATAAGTTAACATCACGTCAGTATCTTACCGACTCCAATCCTTTATTTTGCTCGGAATTATCATGAATAATTCAGGATTGAGAATTATTCCATTTGGAGGTTTGGGAGAAATAGGGAAAAACATGATGGTTATAGAGGGACAAAATGATCTCGTTATGATTGACTGTGGTTTGCAATTCCCGGATGCTGATTTAAAAGGCGTAGACATGTTGGTTCCTGATGTGAGATATGTTATTGAGAGTAACAAAAACGTCTCTATATTAATCACTCATGGGCATGAAGATCATATAGGAGCATTAAGATATTTAGAACCTTTGTTGGATTGTAAGATATATGCCCCAAAATTTGCTGCTTTGCTTCTCACCAGAGAAAATAAATTTAAGAACCCAATTAAGATAGTGGAAGGGCGCATAAGTTATAAAATCTCTGAAGAATTTCATGCAACTTGGTTTTCGATGAGTCATAGTATTCCTGATTCGATGGGCATAGTGTTAGATACATCATTGGGTAAGATAGTTCATACAGGAGATTTTAAATTAGATTTTGAAGACAAGAATTATCAAATTACAGATAAGTCATTCTTGGAAGATTTGAAAGATCAAAATGTGGCTCTACTTATGTCGGACTCTACTTACGCAGAAATTCCAGGTGTTACTCCTTCTGAGGACATTCTAGATGAACCCTTAACAAACATTATAAAAAATGCTCCAGGGAGGTGCATTTTTTCAACTTTTTCTTCTTTGATTCGTCGGATACAACGGATTATAGAAATTTCGGAACGCTATCAAAAAAAAGTATGCTTTGTTGGTAGTAGCATGCATAAATATACAGACATAGCATTTGCTAATGGATATTTGAAAGCAGCTACAGGTACGGTAGTAAACGCGAAATATTTGTCTACGCTCGATCCTGCGGATGTAGTTATAATTATGACTGGGAGTCAAGGAGAGCCTAGATCTGCTTTGGTTAGGCTATCGGTTAATGAATTGGATGGAATCAAATTAGATTCTAGAGACACGGTTGTTTTATCATCTGGTGTCATACCTGGGAATGAGAGAAAGGTATCAGGAGTGATTAACAAATTGGTTGGTAATTGTGCCGAAGTGATCTATCAACCATTAAATACAGTACATGTTCATGGTCACGCGGCTGCGGATGAGTTACGTTGGGTAATTGATACTGTTCAACCAAAGTATTTTGTTCCTGTACATGGTGAGCATAAACATTTAATCCAACATAGCAAACTGGCTAATAAATCAGGTTTAGGTGAAGACAGAGCAATCATAATGCGAGATGGTGATGTAGGAGTATTGGATTCTTTGGGTTTCAAATTAACGGATAAATTGGATTTGACTGACATTTGGGTGAAAGGTAGAAGACTCTATGATGCATGTGAAGTTCTTCAGAAAGAAAGACTTTCTGTATCTAATTCAGGTATATGTTTAATTAATTTGATGGTGAACAGGAAAGATGTTTTGACCTCAGAATGTTCTGAATTTGGGGTGGTACCTAATAGGAATAAAAAAGATTTCATATCAGACGTTCAGGCGGCCATATCAGATAATCAGAAGAAATTGCTCGATTTGACTGATGATCTGGCCGTTAATAAAGGACGAATTGATGAACTTATTCGCAATATTATTTATAAAATGTACCATGTTTATCCTAAAATTATCTGTAATGTTACTTTTTCGTAAAAATATGGCCCTAAATCGTAAGACTTGAGTAATTATTCTCTGTTAACATAATCATTATCAGGAAATGTGATTGGTTAGATAATATGTTAGGTTCATTGAATAATACAGTCTCTAATGTAAATAGATTAGTATCTGTTTTTAATATGCGTAAAATTGTCATTGGGATCATTGCGATTGCTCTAATGGCTGCCGGAATACTGTTTGTAACTCCAGTTCAAAACGTGTTTGTTAATACACTGGGGCTACTGTGGTTGTATGTGGGCATATGGATTTTATCATTGGGCTTGGGCTTGAGACTTAGCCCAAGAACTGTTTGGAAATTTCGAAAAATATGGCTGTTCGGTTTAATGTTTTTTGGAGGATTATACATATTAGCCTCCTTGTGGCAGTCGACCTATCATAATAACCAATCCTACATCACCTTTTTCGGGGGATGGATTATAAAAATGGGTATGATAGATCCGTTATTGCGTCTGGGTATTTTGTGTAGTATCGCATTGGGTTTGCCCCTGGTTGTGAATTGGAAAAAAATGTTTAGAGTCTATTGCACAACAGGTATAACCGGCGTGAAAATGGGAATAGATCTAGTTAAATTACTTTTAGCAGCCTTAGTTAAATTGTCGGGATATACGGTTAGAATAGGCAGTAACTTATCACATAGGGTTAACACTAGACTTAAGCCATCATCGAACACGTTTGATGAGGTTACTACAGCGCTTACGCAGAGCAACCAATTATCACGATCGATACCGACGCAATCAAAAAAAAGTCCCGTCACAGCTCTCACGAAAAAGAATGCTAGAAAACTTATAAAAAAGACTGTTGCTCCGTCCACTTCGGCTATGATTGCTAAGAATGTAGTGGCAAATCAAAAGTCAGGATGGAATGCGCCTGATAGCAGCCTTTTAGCGCCACCCGAAGGGAAAACGACAACAATGGCGCCATTGGAAAAAATGAAAGAAGTGATCGAACAAACATTGTTAGACCATGGAGTGCAAGTGCAGGTTAATGATATAAAAGCAGGTCCTAGAATAGTTCGATTTGGGTTAGTTCCTGGTTGGTCTCTTAAGTCTCCTGGAATGGATCCTAAAGAAAAAAATAGAGTTAAAGTACAGAGTATTGTTAGTCGAGAAAAAGACTTAGCATTGGCTCTTCAAACCCCTTATATTCGCATCGAAGCTCCTGTACCAGGTGAACCTATAATAGGGTTAGAAGTTCCTAATCCATCACCTGCTAAGGTGCCACTAAGTGCTGTTACGAATTCAGATGAGTTTATAAAAATGACACAAACGGGAGGATTGCCTATAGCTTTAGGGCAAGATACAGGTGGGCAACCGGTGTCTTTAGATTTATCAACGCTGCCACACCTTTTGATTGCTGGATCGACTGGTAGTGGAAAGAGTGTGTGTATTAATTCTTTAATAGCTTCTTTACTTTTGACACAAGGTCCAGATAAATTGAGAATGTTGATGATAGACCCCAAGCGGGTAGAGTTGACTCCTTTTAATGGACTGCCACATTTAGTCAAACCAGTTATTGTCGATACAGATGAAGTATCAGGGGGGCTAAAAGGGTTGATGAGAGAAATGTTTCGAAGGTACAGATTGATGGAAGACGCTGGGAGTAGAAATATTGCTGCTTTTAACAAAAAAACTAGACCCCAAGAACAATTGCCGTATTTGGTATTGGTAGTGGACGAGCTCGCTGACCTTATGATGTCAGCATCAGGAGATGTTGAACATAATTTAGTTAGGCTTGCTCAATTGGGTAGGGCGACTGGAATTCACTTGGTTTTGGCAACTCAGCGACCCTCGGTACAAGTGGTAACGGGGTTATTGAAAGCTAACATACCTGGTAGAGTGGCGTTCGCGGTTGCTTCTAATGTAGATTCCAGAGTTATTCTTGACACTGTCGGTGCTGAAAAATTGCTGGGACAGGGAGACATGTTGCTTCTTAGTAATTCCTCCCCCAAACCCAAAAGAGTACAAGGGACATTGGTTAAAGATAGTGAAATTAATGCTATGGTCAAGTATTGGGCTAATCAGGATGGGCCTGAGTTATTACCTTTGCCCATGGACTTTTCAGATGATGATGATGAGGACACCATTGATGACAAAATCTTGGACGAGTCTAGGAAATTAGCCATTCGATACCCCAGCTTGAGCAGGTCTCATTTGGAACGACAACTCCGTATAGGTGCTACTAAAGCTGGTCGAATCATTAATATACTAGAAGAAGAGGGATTGGTTAATATGAGTTTCTGAGCCCTGATGTTCATGACTTATAATAGCCTATATGTTAATCGACCTGCATAACCATAGTTTTCCCAAATCTGATGATAGTGTGCTAAGCATAGATACATTATTAGATTTATATAAACAGACTCAAGTGGATGCCGTGTGCCTGACAGAACACGATACTTTCTGGACCACAGAAGAGACGAAAGTTCTGAGTGAACGACATGGATTGCTTGTTATCCCAGGTGTTGAAATTAATACTGACAACGGTCATGTTATCGTGTTTGGGCTTGAAGAATATATTTTTGGGATGCACAAAATAGATTTTTTAACTGACTGCGTTGAGAAAGTGGGAGGAGCAATGATTGCTGCGCATCCGTATCGTAGAAGATTTATGAAAGGAATGGATCAGACGCTGTTGGACCACAGAATTACTGAGGCACAGAGTGATCCTTTGTTTAAATACTGCGATGCCATTGAAGGTATGAATGGTAGGGGGACAATCGAAGAGAATGAGTTCTCTGTTAGTTTGGCCGAAACTTTAGGCTTGCCCATCACAGCCGGGAGTGATGCGCATAGTCCTTTGGATATTGGTAAATGTTGCACAGAAGTAGAGTCTGAAGTGGAATCTGTACACGATCTTATCGGCGTATTAAAACGAGGTGATGTTAAGCCTGTGATTCTAAGATCATTTTAAATTACTTGGTTCAGAAAAATATCTAGAGCGATCTTATCATCCATAGTACCGCTTTTGATATTGAGGTCAGTTTGCACTAGTTGCTCGAACATAAATAAAATTTTTTCGTTAGATGCTTGATTGCTTTGGGCTGTAATTTTATCGATTACATAATTTGAAGTTATTCCTAATTTATTTTTTAGTTCAGAATTAGGAAAGCCAGATCCGGATAAAGACTTCATTGTAGCAATTAACCTTAATTGTCGACCTATAAGTCGTAATATACTGCTGGTATCATGGCCGTCGCTGAGGAGGCCATTGATATTGTGATATGCGATTCCCCGTTTCTTTTCTATAATCGCATCTATAGTGCTGAATACATTGATGTCTTGGTTTGAATAGACTAATTCTTTAACTTCTAAGTCTGTTATTTGGTTGCCTTGTGTATAGAGACTGAGTTTTTCTAACTCATTATCAATGTTCCATAGATTAGTGCCTACGTGATTGCCAAGAGCTCCTATCCCAGCCGGACTTATAGATAATTGTTTATACGATGCACGCTCTTTTATCCATTGGTTCAGTTCTCTGTTATTTCGGGGTCCTTGTAACTTTTGTACTACTAAATGTTCTGAAGCATCTTTGGTAAGGTTGGGACTAATTTTGTCAGACTTTTCCTTTATTATAAGTAAAGTGGACTTAGGTAGGTTTTCAAGATGTTTAAGTATTGAAATGCCAAGAGTAGTGTTGCTCTTTATCACATCATCTAGAATTATCATCCTTATGGGGTCCATGAACGGTAATGCATTTATCACTTGTTGAAAGCTGGATATGTCGAAGTTGGACGAATCAAAATTTGTTGTGTTCCCTTCTAGAAGGTTCCCGGCTTCATAGTCAGACTCTATTCGCTTTGCTTCCTGATATACAAGAAAATCATTTCCGTAAATTAAGAAACTAGGCATATTAGTCTGCAGAGGAGTCAGATTCTACTAATTCTGTCAGGACACCGAACACCGATTTTGGATGTATGAATGCAATTGTACCGGATAGTCCTTCCCTAGGGTGTTGGTCGATAAGGTCTATGTTTAGTTCTTTTAATACTTCTAGTTTGTCAGAAATCGAATCGACGTTGAAAGCGAGATGATGCAACCCCTCACCTTTGTTTTTAAGAAACTTTCCTACTGGCGAATCTGGACTAGTAGGCTCCAATAGCTCAATGCGTGTTTCCCCTACAGCTATCAGTGTTGCTTTTACCTGCTGGTCGGTGATTACGGACACAATTGGTTTAGGTACTCCGAATACAGTTGTGAAGAATTCTATGCTCCGGTCAATATTTTTTACAGCAATCCCTACATGGTCTATGTTATTGATGTCACATTTACTTAACATAATCACTTGTCCTGAGTTTTATTGGTATTGTTGTAAGGTTTGCCTGGCTACTATCAATCTTTGAATTTCTGAAGTACCTTCGTAAATAGTTGTCACTCTAGCATCTCTAAAGATCCTTTCTATGTTTGTATCTTTAAAATAACCTGTTCCTCCATGGATTTGCAAAGATTTGTTTGTGACATCAATACACATTTCAGAAGCGACTAATTTGGCGATAGAAGCTTCGTTAGAAAATGACATCTTAGAGTCTTTTAGTGTGGCTGCATCCATTGTTACAATCCGGGCCGAATGGACCGCTGCAGCCATGTCAGCTATCATGAATTGGATAGCTTGATGTTGAGTTATGGACTTGCCGAAAGTGTTTCGAGTCTGAGCGTAATTGATAGCTAAATCTAGTGCTCCTTGTCCTATTCCAACACATTGTGCAGCTATAGATATTCTACTCGAATCTAGAATAGTCATGGCATTCTTGAATCCAGACCCCTCATCTCCTAACCGATTTTCCACCGGTACTTTTGCATTATTAAATATTACTTCAGAAGCTGTTGAAGATCGCATGCCAAGTTTCCCTTTGAGCGGACTGACGGTAATACCGTCAGTGTCAGTTTCCACGATAAATGCAGTAATACTTTTATAATCTGCTGATTTGTCTAGTTTTGCATAAACTATCATATAATCTGAGACATCGGCATTAGTGATAAACATTTTACTACCGTTCAATACATAATCGTCTCCGTCTCGAGTTGCTGTGGTGTTAATATTTGCTGCATCTGATCCCCCTCCTGGCTCTGTAAGTGCCCATGCACCGATTGATTTGCCTGATGCCATTCGCTTTAAATATTTATGTTTTTGAGAAGGGTTGCCGAATTCATTTAAAGTGGCAGTACTTAATGATAAATGAGCGATTAAATTTACACTGGAAGAAGCGTCACCTCGGGCGACTTCTTCAATTGCGATGGCGGCCTGCCTGTAACCTGCCCCGCTACCTCCAAAATCAGAATCTACGGTTATGCCCGTGAGACCGATTTCAGCCATTTTGTTAAATGATTCATGCCAGAATTCTTCAGTCTTATCAGCTTGTAAAGCGTTTGGGATTAACTCTTGTAAAGCGAAATTGCGTACAGTGCTTTGAAGCATTTTTTCTTCTTCGGTGAGTATCATGAGACCCTCCTATGTGCTGTGACCGTATTATATTTTCTAAAAAGCATTGTTAGAATCATATTCTCCAAATACTTCTCTTAATACAGAAGATATTTCTCCTGTGGTACAAAAATTTTCTGCACATTCAATTATAACTGGAATTAAGTTATCCGTGCCTTGCGCTGTCTGTTTTAATTTGTTCAAAGATTGCGTGACATTGCTTTTGTTGCGATTCGTTCTTAATTTTTGCAGTTTAAGAGTTTGAGATGCTTCTGCTGAACTATCGATTACTGTGGTGTCCACCCTAGAAGGGTTGGGGTCGTTGAATTCGTTGACTCCCACTACTATACGGTCTTTATTCTCTACTTCTGTTTGGTGTTTGTAAGCTGATTCCCCGATTTCATTGGCTTGAAAACCTGTTTCGATAGCTGCTACAGCTCCGCCGATAGAATCTATTTTTTGTATATATTCGAGTGCGCCTTGTTCTATTTCTTGAGTAAGAGTTTCTATGTAATAAGAACCTCCGAGTGGATCTACTACGTCCGCTATACCTGATTCATGGGCGATTATTTGCTGAGTTCGTAGTGATAGTTGAACTGCATCTTCTGTAGGTAAACCTAATGCTTCATCTTTGGAATTGACATGCAGTGATTGGGTTCCTCCTAATATTGCTGATAGTGCCTGGATAGTGCATCTTACGACATTGTTGTCAGGTTGTTGCGCGGTAAGGCTTACGCCTGCTGTTTGGGTATGGAACCTAAGTTTGAGCGATCTTTCATCTTTAGCCTTAAATCGATCTTTCATTATCTGCGCCCACAGTTTTCTTGCAGCTCTGAATTTAGCAACTTCTTCAAGTAGATTATTTTGTGCGACAAAGAAGAATGAAATTCTAGGGGCAAAATCGTCTATTTTGAGACCTGAATTGATTGCTTGATTGATGTATTCGATCGCATTTGCAAATGTAAATCCAAGTTCTTGAGTAGCACTAGCTCCAGCCTCACGCATGTGATATCCACTAATACTTATAGTGTTCCATTTGGGCAAGAATTGAGAGCAATAGGTGAATGAATCTACTACCAATCTCATGGATTCTTTTGGAGGAAATGAATAAGTACCTCTAGCTATATATTCTTTTAATATGTCATTTTGAATAGTCCCGCTGATCTCGCTAGGGCTAATTCCTTGTGATTTGGCGGTGGCGATATACATTGCTAGCATAATTGAAGCGGTGGCATTGATTGTCATAGAAGTACTGACCTGGTCCATCGGAATGCCATTGAAAAGTTCTTGCATGTCTAAAATACTGCAAATGGGAACACCTACTTTACCCACTTCTCCTTTTGCCAAAGAATCATCAGAGTCATAGCCGATTTGTGTTGGCAGGTCGAATGCAATTGACAGGCCTGTTTGCCCATTTTCAAGGAGGTATTTGAACCGTTCATTGGTTGCTTCTGGTGTTGAATATCCTGAGTACTGACGCATGGTCCACAAACGCCCTCGGTACATATTTGGCTGTATGCCTCGTGTGAAAGGATACTCTCCAGGTAGTGGGAGTCGTGCATCATTAATAGGATTTTCTTCTTCGCTATATACCGTATCAATGGGAAGCCCACTATCGGTCACGAAATCATTTTTCCTTTCTGAAAATTTATCAGTTAAAGGCTTGAGTATGTTTTGTTCCCATTGTTCTTTTTTTGAAGTCACTGGTCAGTTATGCGCTCCGGAATTAAAATAATACGTACTATTTGGGTCATTGTAACTTTAAAACGTTATTTTACTCAACGTGTGCTATAAAATTGATTGACACTATTTTATTCATGCAAATATAATTCCGACGGGTAAAATTATGCAGATGATGACAGGCTCTTCAAAAACCAAAGCAAAAAAAAACATTGTAGTAGTTGGTGGAGGCACAGGTAACCACACCACACTTACTGGACTTAGGCAAGAGAATTGTAATTTGACCGCTATTGTAACTATGACCGATAGTGGTGGTAGCTCTGGTCGATTAAGAGAAGAATTAGGCCATTTACCACCTGGAGATATTAGGCAATGTTTAATGGCTTTGGCGTCTGATGATTCTCGAGGAACACTCATGAAACAGCTTTTCGATTATAGATTTGTTTCAGGAGATGGGCTGACCGGTCATAATTTCGGGAACTTAATTTTAAGTGCTTTAACCGAGGTCACGGGAAACACTGTTACCTCAATAGAAGAAGCATCAAAATTACTAGGAGTTGAAGGTTCAGTCTTGCCAGTGACTTTGACCCGCAGCACGCTGGTAGCAAGGCTTGAAGATGGTAGTTTCGTTACAGGGGAATCCAGTATTGATCTAAGGCGAGATAATTTGAATGTAGCTATAGATTACATCGAGTTGGAGCCTAAAGCGTATGTTTATCCTCCAGTGATAGACGCAATAAAAAAAGCTGATGCAATTGTATTGGGCCCTGGTGATATTTACACAAGCGTATTACCTAATCTTCTGGTAGATAGCGTGGCAGAGGCTATTAAAGAATCAAAAGCCCAGAAAATTCATGTTTGTAATTTGATGACTAAACCTGGTGAGTCGGATGGATTTAAAGCATCTAATTTTGCTAAACTGTTGGTGAATTACCTTGGTACGGAAGAAAAATTGGACTATTTGATAGTAAACAGCTCTCCATTCGAGAAAAAGATTCTCGAACGATATGCCAGTGAAGGGCAATATCCTGTAGAACTTGATGCTAGTGTATGTGAGAAATGGGTCAAAACCATTCTGACTGAGCCTATTTTGGGAGCTGGAGTTAAATTCAGGCATGATCCGTTTGCTTTGGCTAAATCAATAATGAGTATTGTGTAAATTTAAGTAAGCTTACAACTCTCATAAACTCACATCTATATAACTGCTAAGAACTCCCTATTGTAGTAGAATCCTTTGTAAATGATTATGTTGAGTGAGATATGTGCGGAATAGCCGCCTATTTAGGTTCAGAACAAGCTTATCCCCTTTTAACCTCTGCTTTATCTAAGCTTGAATATAGAGGTTACGATTCTGCTGGAATCGCTTTAATTGATGGGAATGGTGATATTCATTTAAGCAAAACAATCAATAAAGTGGCTTCGTTATTAGAGAATGGACCTAAATCACTCATTAAATCAACTGTAGGTATTGCTCATACTAGGTGGGCAACGCATGGCGCTCCTACTCTTCCTAATGCGCATCCTCATGTGGATAGTGATATGAACATAGCAGTCGTTCACAATGGCATAATTGAGAACTTTGCTGAATTGAAAACACGGCTTGAAAAACAAGGATATGAATTTGCGTCTGATACAGATTCAGAAGTGATACCTCATTTAATTGCACAACAAATGAAGGAAGGACTTGATTTTGAAAGTGCATTTGCCAAGTTGAATAAACTTCTTCAAGGTTCTCAGGCTATTGTAGCCGTACAGGCTTCCAAAGAACCTATGATATGTGCCTTGCGGACTGGGTATGCAGGAGGATTAGCTGTGTTCCCTGACCACAATGGAGGAACAATAACCAGTGACCTATCAGCAATCCTGCCATTTCTGAAAGGCACAGATGTGGATGCGGGAGTGGTGTTTTTAGAACCTCATGAAATGGTAACTATTTCATCAAAAGGTATTAAGTATAAGGATGAAGGCGGAAATCCGATAAATAAAGAATTGGTAAAAATGTCTTTATCAGACAATGTTGTGGAAAAGAAAGGTTATGACCATTACATGTTAAAAGAAATTATGGAACAGTCTGATAGCGTCTTGGCTGCTACCAAAGACCTGATGGATTTTTCTTCGTTACAGTTCAAAAGCACTAACTTGAGTGTATTAGATGGATATGGTTTTGACAGAGTTTTAATGATCGGATGTGGAACAAGTTTGAATGCTTGCTCTGTGGCCCAGACTTATTTCGAAGAATTGGCGAATGTACCTACTGAAATATATAGTTCTTCTGAATTTAGATACAAGAAAAAATTTGTGGATGATAAGACCTTAGTGATAGCTGTGGGACAATCCGGTGAAACAGCAGACACTTTATCCGCGATGTCAGAAATCAAAGCCCTTGGAGCTAGGTTGGTAACAGTTTGTAATACGCCAGGTAGTCAAGCAGATCAGTTAGCTGAAGAGTCGTATTTTATGAATTGTGGCGTGGAAGTAGGAGTCGCATCTACGAAAACGTTTATATCCTCTCTATCAATTTTGTATGCATTGGCAGTATATTTAGGGTCTTCGACAGCGTATTTATCAGATACACAGGTTAAAGAGAAAATCTCTGAGATTTTGAATCTGCCAGAAGTGATTGCAGATACTTTAAAGAATGCGGATGCATTCAAGGAAGTAGCACAAAAAATCAATTTCAGTAATAACTTTTTGTTTTTGGGAAGAGGCATTAATTATCCTATAGCAATTGAAGGCGCCTTAAAACTTAAAGAGATTAGTTATATTCATGCTGAAGGGTACGCCGCAGGTGAAATGAAACATGGGCCTATTGCTTTGATAGATAAAAGTCTGGTAACCGTCGCTATTGCAACTCAAGATGCATTACACGATAAAATGATTTCTAATATCAAAGAAGTCAAAGCTAGGAATGGTCTTGTTGTTGCTTTGGTAAATGAAACAGATGACAGCTTAGATTTGGATGCTGATTATCTGATTAAAGTTCCTGAAGTATCATCATATTTGGCACCTATTATTAACGTTATACCGTTGCAATTCTTATCATATTACATTGCTTTAGAACGGGAATGTAATATAGATCAACCGAGGAATTTGGCTAAATCTGTAACGGTTGAATAACTTCTAACAGATACTAAAGAGGCAAACAGTTATTGGCTTACTCATCTTAAATATTTCTATTATGTGGTAATATTTCTCATTACTATGGAAATTTTGTATACCATTATAAATAGTGCACCGGGTGTTCCCGATTGGGCATTCATTGTTTTATGCTTTGCCAGTTTCTTCACGTCAGTGGTATCTGCCGCTTTTGGACTTGGTGGAGGTGCAATGATGGTGGCCATCATGGCTTCTTTAGTCCCTCCTATTGCAGTGATTCCAGTTCATGCTGTAGTTCAAGTAAGCTCCAATTTCACTAGGGCTTTGATGATGTGGAAACACATTAAATTCACTTGGATGATTCCGTTTGTGATAGGAACTATAATTGGTGCATTAATTGGCGGTCAGATTGTTTTTGCTATTCCCAAGCATTTGTTGCAAGGCATCATCGGCATTTTTGTGATTTACACGTTATGGGGCCCAGCTGTTAAAGCTATAAAATCATCATTTATAACTTTTGTAGGAGTGGGAGCGTTCGCTTCTTTTGCGACTATGTTTGTAGGAGGCACAGGCCCTTTAATCGCACCGTTTATTAAAGCGTCCACCACAGAACGGCAAATGACTGTAGCTACTCACGGAGCCTTTATGTCGTGGCAACATGGTATAAAGATAATTACGTTTGGATTATTAGGTTTTGCTTTTGGGCCTTACATTATTCTGATGGTAGCGATGATATTGTTTGGAATTTTTGGCACATGGTCTGGAAAGACCATCTTAAATTGGATGCCAGAGCACATATTTAAACGAGCGTTCAATACGGTTTTAGCGTTGTTAGCTATCAGACTTTTGTATGAAGCTCTTAAAGGGTATTTCTTTTAGTCTGTATCAAATTTTAGATTGTACTGCTCAGAAAATACTGCCACTAATTCCTCGAAAAACACTCCTTGCCTCATCACTTTCATTGACTGAAAATCAATTATTGTACTCGAGAGAGGGAATCCGGATGAATCAAATTTTTGATAAGGGACTTCTCCGTAATCAAGGACTAAGTCCGCTACTGCCAATAATTCAGATTCTATATCCTCTACTTTGTACTTAACACCACTTCCAGATACGTTTGCAGATGACGCTATCATTGGGAATTCATTATCCATACTTAGATTCGCAATGTTGCTTCTTAAAGGACCAGAATTTATCAGGAAATTCACAGCTGAATTTTTTGTGCCAATTGAGCGCATAAATGGGGTTAGATTTTGAAATAAAGCATGCGAATTATCATATGGAGCGAGAACTGCTAATGGGAACTCATAATTTTCTGAAAAGTCCTTAATTATTTCTTTGTGCTCCACATTTATCAGATGGATTTCGTAATGCGTTCGGAAATTTGAGACTATCCCACTTGGTTTGTCTAAAGGTCTCTTTTTAGCTGCGTAAATTTTTGTTATAGCCTCATCGCTAGCCCCCATGATTGCGTAGCCGCTCAATATGGGATTTATTGAAATTCCGCCTTTCTTTAAAGTTTCAAATATTTTATTAGCATCGTATTCGTAATCAAATAAGTAAGTTTTGTCTCTAGTATTCATTGGAAATCCTTATAATGAGTTAAGATATTTAGGATACAACTTAGATGGAAGAATATAAATACTTGAAGAGTCGAGCAGACAGATGAGATTAGGTATAGATCTTGGTGGGACGAAAACAGAAATAGCCGTTGTTTCCGGAGATGGCTCAGTAGTTTGGGCCAAACGAATTGACACATCTGCAGAAAGTTATTCTCAAATTCTTAGTCAGCTTAAGGCTTTGGTTGGCGAAGCATATGAAGTTACTGGCTATGATGGAAGTATTGGGGTGAGTATACCTGGCAGTGTTTCACCTGTTTCAGGTCTTATACGCGGAGCGAATACACAGGTTCTCAATGGACGCGATTTTGTAAATGATTTGCGGGCGAAGGTTGGTAGGCAAGTTAATGTCGCAAATGATGCTAATTGTTTTACTTTGTCGGAGGCCACAGATGGTGCGGCGTGTGATTATGCAAATGTGTTTGGGGTTATATTAGGTACAGGGTGTGGGGGTGGCCTTGTGATCGATAATAAATTGATTCAAGGTCGTAATATGATTTCTGGAGAATGGGGTCACAGCCCCTTGCCATGGATCGAGGGACGAGACTTACCTAGAAGGCATTGTTGGTGCGGATTATTTGACTGCCTTGAGACTTATATTAGTGGTTCTGCTGTAAGTCGGGAGTACGAAATGTTGACTGGTACCAATTTACCAGTTCAACAAATAGTTGAAATATCAAGTACAAATGATAATGCTGAGCAAGTACTATTAAACCTAGAGAATAGACTCGCTCGTGCTTTCGCTATTATCATTAATTTTATAGACCCAGACGCGATAGTCATCGGCGGTGGTTTGTCTAATTTATCCAGGTTATATAGTTCTATACCTCTACAATGGGGCAACTATGTATTTTCTGATTCAGTAAAAACTGAATTACTGCCTCCTAAGTATGGAGATTCAAGTGGTATACGAGGGGCCGCTTGGTTGCAATAAATTTAACTAATGAGAGAACACATGAATTTATCTGATGCAATTGTGAATGACTTAATGGATCAATGGAACGCAGCTACTACGCACGCTTTTATAGAAGATTTATGTTCTGATGTGTTGAACGACGTCTCTTGGCAGAAATACTTAATTCAGGATTATGCATTTGTAGGAGCTCTTACGGAGTTGGTGAAAATGATGATAGACAAATGTCCAGGACAACACCAACGTAACATATTTGAGGGGTTTCTGGATGTATTAACTGGGGCGGAAGATCAGTTTTTCATTGACGCTTTTAAAAAGGCTAATGTTCCTAAAGTACAATGGTCTTCAGAGCAAGAATCAGATGTAACGGTTAAGTTTAAAGAGTTATTTGATAGGGCTAGTGAAGGTTCATACGCTGACGTTTTGTCGGTGTTGTTGCCCGTTGAATGGATCTATCTTACATGGGCAACGAATCATAAAAATTGTAAACCACGGGATTCTTATAATGAATGGATATTGTTACATAATAATGAAGAATTCACTGAGTTCGTAATGTTTTTGAAGTCTGAATTTGATGATGCGAGCCAAGGCTATTCAGAAGAGGACCGTGACAGGATGACAGGTTATTTTTATACTGCGTGTGAATTAGAAGTGTTGTTTTTTGATCACTGCTATATAAAGGCCTAGAGGAATACATGAAAGATTACTATGATGTGGTGATTATTGGGGCAGGAGCAGCAGGAATGATGTGTGCTGTAGAGGCAGGAAATCGTTCTAGAACAGTACTGCTTATTGATCATTCTGCCAAAATAGGGAAGAAAATCAGAATTTCTGGTGGGGGTAGATGTAACTTCACTAATATGAACACCTTGCCAGAGCATTTCTTGTCTTCTAATCCGCATTTTTCAAAGTCCGCGTTGAGTCAATATACCCCTTATGATTTTGTGCAACTTGTAGAAAAACACGGTATCAAATTTCATGAGAAGGCAGCAGGTCAGTTATTTTGTGATGATTCGGCGCAACAAGTAATTGATATGCTCGTTCATGAATGTGAAGAAGCGAAGGTGGAATTTAGTCTGGCAAACCAGGTAAATGAAATAGAATCTCCAAAAGAAAACTGTTATGAACTTACGACTGATTTAGGGCATGTAGCTTGTAATTCCCTAGTTATAGCCACTGGAGGATTATCAATACCAAAGTTAGGAGCAACAAGATTCGGGTACGAATTGGCTACTAAATTCAATCTTAATGTTGTGAGCCCTAAACCTGGATTAGTACCATTTGTTATTAAAGACAAAAATTTGCAATCATTGAGAGGTATTTCTCTGCCAGCGCAAATATCCGCTAATAATTCTATGTTTGAGGATTCTTTGTTATTTACGCACAAAGGATTAAGCGGACCATCTGTGTTACAAATATCTTCGTATTGGTATAAGGGCGATGAAGTTATAATTAATTGTTACCCGGATAGTGACTTATATCAATTACTGAAGACAAAAAGAAACGAAGGTTCTACGAGGCAAATCAAAAATTTATTACAAGAGTTATTTCCTCAGCGTTTCGTTGATTATATGATTCCGTTAAGTATAGGGAATATGCGCACTAGTGAAGTTTCTGATAATAACTTGCAAAAAATTTCGGATTTGATACAAAAATGGATTATTTATCCAGTAGGTACTGAGGGGTATCCTAAAGCCGAGGTGACCGTAGGGGGAATAGATACGAACGAATTATCTTCCAGAACAATGGAATGCAGGAAACAGGAAGGCCTTTTCTTTATCGGAGAAGTGTTGGATGTTACTGGGCATCTAGGAGGATTTAATTTTCAATGGGCGTGGTCCTCAGGATTCGCGGCAGGACAAGTTGTTTGATGCAAGTAACAATATCTCTACGGAATGTTTATAATAACTTCTTGTTATGAATAAAGTATGTGTGAAAGCTCCTGCTACTACTGCTAATTTAGGACCTGGTTATGATTGCCTGGGCATGGCTCTGGATTTGTGGAATGAGATAGAAGTTAAGGTATTGGAATCAGAGGATTTAAGTATTTTTGTTAAAGGTTTTGGTGAAGATTCTGTTCCATTAAACAATGATAATCTCATATACAAATCGATCCAATTCCTGTATTCCGAACTCGGACGACCTGTACCGGGTATGGTAATTAATTGCACAAATAATATTCCCTTGAATAGAGGACTGGGAAGTAGTTCTGCAGCCATTGTTTCTGGGTTGGTAGCAGCTAACGCACTTTGTGATAATGCATATAAAGTCAATGAAATTCTTGAAATGGCAGTAGAGATTGAAGGTCATCCAGATAATGTAACCCCATGTATTTATGGTGGATGTAGGCTGATTGCAATGGAAGAAAACAATATCTACACGGTCCCTATTCCTATTCCTGCTGATTTGGATGCTATTGTTTTTATCCCAGATGTAGAAATTAGCACCGAAGCTGCTAGGAACATTTTGCCAGATACCTTAAGTTATAAGGATGCGGTACATAATATTTCACGTGTTGGGCTTTTGATAGCTGGATTATTTTCTGATAATCCCGATTATCTGAATATTGCCACACAAGATAGGTTACACCAACCATACAGACAAGAAATATTCAGGCCAATGAAAGTTATTTTCAAGGGAGCTTTGGATGGGGGAGCAACCGGCGTCTTTTTATCAGGAAGCGGCTCAACTGTGATAGCTTTTTCCAAAGATAGACAAATGACAGTTGGGTATGAAATGGCAGAAGCTGCTCGTCAATGTGGATTGGAAGGTACATTGAAGGTTCTTAAAACTTCAGAAACAGGATGCTATGTCACAGAATGATGGATAATTCTACAAACAGAATACGCGTGCATAAATATGGCGGTTCATCTGTGTCTGATGCCATAAAAATAGCTAATGTAGCAAAGAGAATAGTGTCGGCCTATGAGTCTGGGTTCAAAATCGTCGCTGTTTGCTCAGCAATGGGAGATACTACTGATGACTTATTAGACCTGGCGTCTCAAGTTACGAAGAATCCCAATCCTAGAGAATTGGACTTATTACTTTCTACTGGAGAATTAATTTCAGCAACTTTGTTGGCTATGGCAATTTCAGAGCTCGGTTACCCTGCAATTAGTTTAAGTGGTATTCAGGCAGGGATACATACTGACGGAATGTACGGCAAAGCTCGAATAGATAACATAGAAACGGAAAGGGTAAGTAAAGAATTGAACGATGGGAACATTGTTATAGTTGCAGGGTTTCAAGGAATCAACATTAATGATGATGTAACTACGCTAGGTCGGGGTGGATCAGATACTACGGCTGTGGCATTAGCAGCTGCTTTGAAAGCAGATAAATGTGAAGTTTACACTGATGTAGATGGTATATACACAGCTGATCCAAGAATCGTTAAGGAAGCAAGGAAAATCACCCATATTGGTTACGAGGAAATGCTGGAATTGGCATGTTATGGGGCTAAAATGCACCCTAGATCTATAGAATTGGGATCTGTTTATAATGTTCCAATATATGTAGCATCGAGTTTTAATGATGACCCAGGCACTTTAATTGATTCTTATGTTCAGGAGCTTACTATGGAAAACAGAATAAAAGTTACAGGTATTGCATATCAGCGGAATATAGCGAAAATTACTTTGCGAGATGTGCCGGATAAACCTGGACTTGCTGGATCATTGTTTGAACCTCTAACAGATGATGGAATCAGTGTGGACACTATTGTTCAAAATACTAGTGCCGATAAATTGACCGACATAAGTTTTACTGTGGATCAAAAAGACTTGCCAGCGACTTTACTGACGCTAGAAAAAATCCCTAGTGTACTTAGCAGTGGGAAGTTGTTGAGTGAAGAAAATTTAGCGATGGTAAGTATTGTCGGGTCGGGCATGCAAAATACTCCTGGATATGCTTCTAAAATGTTTACGATATTAGCAAAAGGTAACATCAATATCGACATGATTACTACATCTGAAATTCGTATAAGCTGCATAATATCTGAAGATTCTTTGGAAAATGCTGTGCAGTTACTTCATCAAGGGTTTGAATTAGACCGAATAGTTAATTAAATTGTTGAAAGATCCAATGAATAATATGCCCACATATGTGTCTGTTATTATTCCTGCTTTTAATGAAGATGCCCGTATTGAACATTGTTTGGATACTGTATCTTCATATTTAGCCACACAAGATTATTCATGGGAAGTCATTGTTTGCAATGATGGTAGTACCGACAGGACATCAGAGCTTGTTCGACGATTTGTGAAAATTGATTCTAGAATCAATTTAATTGACCTGCTTCATCAAGGTAAAGGCAGTGCTGTTCGAGCAGGTATGCTTAAAGCAGAAGGCGAAGTTAGAATATTGTGTGACGCCGACTTTTCAATGCCTGTGGAACATATTTCAAGATTGATACATGCTGGGTACTCGTATGATATAGCGATTGCTTCTAGGGAATTGCCGGATTCTCGTCGTTTCAATGAACCTCAGAGAAGGCATTTTATGGGGAGAGTTTTTAACTATTTAACTCGATTACTTATATTGCCAGGTATTATGGATTCCCAATGTGGGTTCAAATTATTTAATCAGAGTAGTGCAAAAGAATTATTCCAAGATTTAAATGTTTCAGGATTCGCATTTGATGTGGAAATTCTGGCTAAGGCGCGAAAGCACAACTTTTCAATAACCGAAGTTCCGATTGATTGGTACTATTTTGAGGGCAGTAAAGTCAGAATATTACGCGATTCTATCGGCATGTTTAAGGATTTGATGAAATTACGTATCAAATATAACAGGATTAGATAGGACTCTTTCATTTTTTTCTGTAGATCTTCCATTGACAAACGGCAGCTGCAAAATAGATAATTTATACGGTTTTGTTAAAACGGCAGAGGTAAATCTTTGCTACGGAGGAAAAATTGAGATTGAATCATTTTGTTAATTTTAAAACAGGCATATTGCTTATAGTCTGTTTATTCGCGTTTGTTGCTTGTGGAGGTGGAGATGCAGCGCCAACCGTTGCGACTGAAACAACAACGTCTGCGGAAGCTCCAAAGGCTGAGACACAAGCTGAAGCTCCTCCTGTGGAAGCCCAAATAGAAGAAGTTGTTATTGAAAGTTCTGCTGTTTCTGTAACGAATTACCAGGATTTTGGTTTTTCATTATCTATGGAAAGCGGAGCGATGGCTAACACGATGGCTGGGTCAACCGACACCACGGGAACTGCTACTTTCAATTATGGCGGTGTCAATGCCATGTTGAATTGGGTGCCTGGAACTAATTTTGATCCAGTAGGTGCTGTTAAAGGCTTATTCACTGCTGTTCAAAACAGTAATACTGCAACCACTTTTGCCACAGTTGGTGGAGGAGAACTCAGAGTTGGATTTGAATCTGGACAATTCATAGCTTATACAGCTGAAGGATCAGGGGGAGGACTTATAGGTGCGTGGACATGTATTGACACAGATACATCATTCACTTTGTTCGTTTCAGGTCAAGACTCTACTAATGTACAACTTAGATTTAAAAGATTAATTGATCAATTTGAATGCGCCGGATCAGCTGACTCAGCTGGAGCTGACGCAAGTGTTAATAACTAAAAAAATTTTAGGTGAAAATAAATAATGTTAACTAATATGCCGCAGACTATGAAATTTATATTGATCACCACTTTAGTGGTAATTTTAGGAGCGTTTTCGACTCCTGTAATTTGGGGATCAGATATATCTCCGTTCCAGCTTGATAGAAATGGAACATATTTACCGAATGACCATGAAGGAATGGACATGGGCGACATGGACATGG
>MDSW01030111.1_pt1 | contig 21071 bp, 11 predicted proteins | sample 811171 | NCBI WGS metagenome assembly MDSW01 (sample SAMN05326641, study PRJNA326480) | marine metagenome | isolation source: seawater | place: Atlantic Ocean: North West | collected 2012 | reverse complement strand
TTAAGGACTTTTCCCGTCGTCACTCTTCACCCGCGCTTCCCTTTCAACGTTTGACCGGTAAGACGTTCGACTGACCGATCGCTTCACCCACGCAGCCGGATCGCGTCGTGTCGATGTTCCCGCCGCGCCTCGCCGCGGAGACGCTGTCGCTGCGGTTGAACGAGCCGCGGTGCGCGGTGAGCGTGAGCGCGGTGATCGACGCGGACGGCGACGTGCGCGAGTACTGGATCGGGCCGTCCACGGTGACGGTGACGCACGCGATGTCGGACGCCGACGTCGACGCCGCGCTGCGCGAGGATGAGGAAAACGCGGGGAAAACGGGGGCGAAAACGCACCCGGCGTTGGCGTTACTCGTCGAGGCTGCGGCGCGGCGACGACGGCGGCGCGAGCGCGACGGCGCGATCAACGTGGCCACGCCGGAGTGTATCGTGAAGGTTCGGACGCGCGAGGAAGGAAGCGACAGCGACAGCGACAGCGACGGACGGGGGAAGAATGGAGGCGCGCCTCTCAGGTGCGTTCTATACACTGGTCCCCATACGACCCCGTTGGCGAGGTGGACGCCGATCCTTAAGGACTTCGCCCGGCGTCTCCCTCCGCCCACACCTCGCTTTCAATCACCGACCTCGACGCCTTTCAACTCCAACTGACGCCTTTCAACTCCACCCCGACGTTCGCTTGTATAGAACGGCCCTCGGGTTTTTGTCCGAGGACGAGGACGATCTCGACGGCGATCTCGACGGCGGCGAAAAAGGCGGCAACGCCGGCGAACGCGCCGCGAACGCGGTCAGAGCCATGGAAAGCGACGCCATGCGCGTGGAACTCTCGAGACAGGACGCGGACTCGAGATCGAGGCTGCTCGTGAGCGAGATGATGATCCTCGCTGGCGATCTCGCGGGGGCGCTCGGCGCCGAGGAGGGCGTCCCCCTTCCCTACCGGAGACAGGCGCCGCCGAGGGACGACGCGCGCGACCGCGACGTCGTCGACGCGCTCCCGCCCGGTTTGCCCCGCGAGTTCGCGATCCGCGCGACGATGCGCGGTGCGACGCAGAGCTCCTCGCCGGGCCCGCACGCGAGCTTGGGCGTCGACGCGTACGTGCAGTTCACGTCGCCGATCCGCCGGCACACGGATCTCCTCGCGCAGTATCAACTGAAAGCGCACCTGCGCGGCGAGCGAAAGCTCCCGCTGGATAAGGCGCGTATTCCTCACACTGGTCCCCATACGACCCCGTTCGCGCGGTGCACGCCGATCCTTGAGGACTTTCTCTCCCGGCGCGTCTCTCCGCCCATCACCCCTCGCTTTCGATCCCGACACGCCGCGACGCCTTTCAACTCCACCCCTGACGCCTTTCGACTCCACCCCGACGTTCGCTCGTACGGACCCTCGACCCTAAGCTCACGATGGACGCGATGCTGAGGGACAACGCGGACGCGACGCGCGCGCTGCGAAGCGCGATGCGCGCGAGCGACGCGTTCTGGATCACGTACTGGTACGCGAGCCGCCCGGCCGGGACGACGCACCGCGCGACCGTCGCGAAGTGGATCCGACGCCAAGACGGGCTCGCCGTGGTCGTCTTCGACGAGACGGGGCACGAGTCCGCCGCGAAGGTGGACGAGAGGGCGGAGCTCGGGAGCGCGGTGGATTTAGTCGTGATGGAGGCGAAACCGTTCTACGAGCAGCTCAGGTTCGGGATGGCGGAGAAGTGAGCGAAGCGAACGCGTCGTAGCGTATTAATATTTTCGGAGACGGTTGGTCGCGCGTCAGTCGAGCGCTCGCGACACAGTGCGATCGACGTTCGAGATTCGTTTTATTTTTGTGTTTTTACCGTCCGGGACGTTCGTTTCAACGCCCAAACTATTTATCGCATACTGTGATCTCGCGACGGCGAAGCAAAAAGGCGAGTCGTCAGTCACGCCGCGAACTTGATTGGGGTGTGCCTCGCCGCCGAACCTTCTCGAGTTTCGTCGTCAGTCTCGACGCGCGGTACAACACGGGGTCCGTCAGTGTCGAATTTAAGAGACGACGATCGTGCCCTGCATGCCGGCGCCCTGGTGGGGCTCGCAGTAGTACCCGTACGTGCCCGCGACGTCGAACTTGTTGGTGACCTTCTCGCCCGGGCCGTTGAGGTAGTCCTCGTGGGAGATGGCATCCGCGTTGACGCCGGCGGGGACGTTGTCCTCGTCGAAGACGACGTTGTGGGGGAACGCCTTGTTGTTCACGAACTCGACGGTCTCGCCCTTCGCGACGGAGATCTTGTTCGGCTGCGAGGAGAAGAGCGGAGGGAAGAGGACGTCAGCGGGCGGATCGGGCCGACGGATTGATTGATTGATCGTAGGTCGAAGAATTAATTAAACTCGCGGGGTCGTTGCACTGTTTCCTCTCGAGGCGGGGCGGGATGGATTTATCCGCGACGACGTCCGCGACCGGCGATCGCGCGAGACGCGCGGGGCGGGGAGGGGCACGCACGAAGAAGCCGAGCTCGCCGTTGTCGCCGCCGAGCTTGATGGTCGCCGCGAACGCGGGGGACGCGAGGAGGACCGTGGAGACGCCGACGACGGCAGCCTGCGGAGACGGGAAAGAAAGAAAGAAGGGTCGTCGGTCAGTCGACGTGTGCTGCGATGGTAAATAATCCGGCGACGTCGCGACCCGAGAAGGACGCGCGGGGCGACGCGCGAGCGACGAACTCGCGCGATCGAGACGGAAAACGCGCGCGGGGGACGATCGATCGAGCGCGCGCATCGGCGCGTCGCGCTCGCGTCGATCGCGCGCGCGCCCCGCGCGCTCGGACGCCGGCCGGGGGGCGGATAGGTTTTCTCGCCCGCGATCGATCGACAGGGAACGTTTTCCCCGTGAAAAAGAATCGAATCGATGCGAGCGGCGCGCACCTTCTTGAGGCCGTCGAGGGACGCGACGGGGGCGACGGCCTTCTTGGAAGACACGACGACGGGCGCCTTGACGGCGACGGCGGAGCCGAGGAAGGTGGAGGTCATGGCGGCCATTTTAACGTGAGAGGTGCGTGTTACGGTGATACGTAGCGTGCGTGATAATGACGCGAATGCGCGGTGCGCTGCGCTGTCGGGGAAGATACGCTCTTCCCACTGCTGACGTGTTAGGTCTCGTCGACAGCCTGTCGTATGGCGTAGCAGTTAGGACGAGGAACGATCGATACAGTCGTATGCGAAAACGGATTAATGTCTTAGTTAGAAACGTGGAAGGAGGCGTGCCTCCCACCGTGACGAGCCCGCCGCGGCGCGTTCCGCGCGCGCGTCGTCGTCGACGACGTCGGCATCCGGCGCCCCCCTCCGTCGCCTCGCGAGAGGCGCGGTCGCGGAGGGACGCCGTCACGTGGACGTCGTCGTCGCGCGCGCGCGCGGACGCGGCGCGCGGCGGGCGGCTAAGTCGCTACAGGTACTCCCGCGGAGGGCGCGCGAAGACGGGCCGCGCGCGAGATCTCGCCGACGATCCATCCATCCGTCGCGCGTCGTCGGGTCCTCTTCCCGTCGTCGCCTCCTCCTCCTCCTCCTCCTCCTCCTCTTCCTCCTCAGCACGCCTTCGTGGAGACGCCCTTGTACACCACGGGCGTCCCGAGCGAGATGTTCGTGACCGGCACGCCCGGCGCGGTCTTCCCGAACTCCGCCGCGGGCTCGAGCGCGACCCCGTGCTTTCGCTCGTAGCGCGCGGCCATGCCGCCGTCCGCGGCGCAACACGCGAACGCGTAGTCCTTCGCCGTGTCCTCGCCCGTGACGCAGTCCTTCACCTTCCTGCCGCAGTATCCGAACAGGCTGAACAAGAGTCAGAACATCGCGAGCGTGCGTCGCGCGCGCGCTCGAGTGCGCGACGTCGTCGTTTCTTTTTTCGCGCCTGACGACACGGCCGATCTTATTGTTTTTCACCCACCCCTCGGTTTCAACATTCGATCGTGAAGTCTTTCAAACTGACCGATGAAGCGTTTTCCGCAGTGTGAATCAATCACCCGTTGCGTTCGCGAATTGTCTCTCGTCGCGAGCCAGCGACGCCGGCGGAGACGCGACGACGCCACTGCGACGACGCGCGTCCGCACGCGCAGGGCGGAGGCGCACGCGAAGGGCGGTCTTCGCGCGCGAGAGCCGGCGTCGGAGCGAAGAGAAGGTCGTCGCGCGAAGGACGCGGCGCGTTCTCCGAGGCGCGCGGTTGCCGCATTCGGCCTCCCAGCTACGCGGCGAGGCGAGCGCGCGGGCGAGCGCGGGGGGCGGTCGTCGAAACGCGAAGAGGCGTCGGCGGCGATGGCGAAGCCGGCGATCCCGCCCGCGCGGGCGTACGACGCGCTCTACGGTGCGTCTCCGACCCCCCCTCCGCGATCCCGTCGCTCGCCTCGAGCCCGCCATCGCGCGCGCGCGCGCGGTCGATCGAGGACCCGTCTAAAAACAGCGTCGCTGACCTCTTCGCTCTCTCCCGTCCGCGTCCTCCGTCCCGCAGACCCGCACGTGTACACGGTGTCCGGCGCGAGGGATCACTACCGCGAGCAGACGCGCGGCGCGGGGGCGACGCTGCGGCGCGTGCAGGAGTTCGACACGATGTACAGCGAGGTGGCGTCGCACCCTTCGCACACGTACAGGTGCGCGCGCGACTCGACGCGACGCGACGCGACGCGACGCGACGCGACGCGACGCCCTAATTTTAGATCCGCCGTCGTCCCCGACCTCCCCCCCACCCCCCGCTGACCGCGCGCGCGCTCTCCACCCCGCAGGCTCGAGAGCGCGAACCTGGTGCCGTCGCACGTCGACCGCGAGTTCCGATCGTCGCACCGCGGAGAGACGAGCGCGAGGGGCGCGGATCTCGACGCGGCGGTGACGGGTCGAAACCAGGCGAAATTTTTCCGGAGGCCGCTGGGCGCGGCGCGGCGCGGGATGGTGCCCGTCCCGCCGTCGATCCCGCGCGGGGGCGGGAGGCGTTCGAAGCAGGTGGACGGCTCCGCGCTCGGCGGCGGCGGCGACGACGACGACGACGACGCGAGGGCGTCGAACGACGAGAACGAAGACGCCGCCGTCGACGACACCGACGAAGATTCGAAGACGACGACGACGAAGACGTCGGTCACGGTCGGAACGCAGAGCGACTACCGCGAGAACGACGCGCAGACGATGCCGTACGCGCCGGATTACGTCATCCCCGCGAACCCGTCCGCGAAGCAACGGTACCTCAGCGCGCTCAACCACACGCGGAACGGCGAGCCGGAGATTTTATCGCTGACGCACTTGGAATACGGCGGGATCGACTTTCTCCGCGGCCGTGACGTCGGCCCCGAGCACCTCGGCCTCGCATACCGCGTGAAACAGCTCGAGGTGGAGCACGTCGAACGTCTCCGAGCGAAGCGCGCGTTCGAGGCGTCGCTGCCGCCGTTGGACGACATCGACCAGCTCCCGCTGCGTCAGAGGCTCATGGAGGAGTGGGAGGAGGCGGAGTGGGCCGAGCGAGCTAACGAGATCGAACGGCTGCAAGAGGAGCGGCTGGATAACATCCACCGGGCCATCGTGGAACGCGAGACGCGCGCGGAGAAGATCGCGGAGGAGCGAATCGCGCGCGTCCGCGCCGGGAAGCTCGCGGAGAAGCAGCGGAAGTTTGAGAGCATCCAACGGAAGCGCGTCGTCGCGTTGCGGAAGCTCGGACGCGCGCGCGACGACGCGCGCGTGACGCCCGAAGCGCCGAGCGTCATCGACGAGTACGCCAACTTCGCGTCGACGAAGTACGCGCCGCTGCGGCGGTTGGGGCAGCACCCGGACGGCGCGGGGCCGCCGCCGCGTCCGCGGCGAAAGAACGCGGCGTCGCAGAACGACGGCGGATCGATCGCGCAAAACCTTCCTTTTTCCCTGTCTCGCGCCGCCGCGGAGACGGGGTTTTACCAGCCGAGAACCGTCTCGGACGCGGACGCGTTGCTCTCGTCGCTCCCGCGCGGCGCGCTCGACCCCGACGCGACCGTGGCGCGCGTGACGCGCGAGACGAGCGACCTCGCGGCGACGATGGCGAAGGACCCGCACGAGCGACGAAGAGAAGCCAAGCTCGCGGAGGAGCTCGATCGCGTCTACGAGACGCTGGAGGCGTCCAAGGCGCTCAACGGCGGGCGACGCGGCGTCGGCGCGATGTGGCCCGCGCCCGTCAAGGCGGCGGACAAAGAAGCCGGCGCCGCGTTGGTGTCCAGCGCGGCGGCCAAGCAAAAGGCGGGCGACGCCGCGGCCGCGAGGGCGGCGGCGGCGGCGGCGGCCAGCTCGAAGGTGGAGCGGCCGGAGACGCCGACGCTGCCGCCGCCGGGCGGGGACCCGATCGCCGCGGAGCGAAGACGCGCCGCGCTGTTGCTGCAGCGGCTGATTCGCGGACGCGCGGAGCAAAACGAAATGTTCGCCGGGAAGGATAAGCGGTTCGAGCTCATCCGCGAGCTGCAAGTCGCGGAGGAGGTCGAGGCGACGCATAGGGCGAAGAAGATCACGGAGGAGGAGCGGGCGGCGGTCGCGGACGCCAACGACAGAACCGGGAGAGCCGGCGCGGGCATGCTCGGCCTCCTCACGGAGGAGAACCACGGCGTGACGCAGCTCATCTTGATGCAGACGGATCTCGCGACTCGCAGAAGAGAGGAGCGCGCGCTAAACTACGCGGCGGCGCGGATCCAGGCGGTGTGCCGCGGAAGAGCGACGCGCAAGGCGGAGGCGCGACGCCGAGCCGAGGAGGAGGCGTCCGGGGGTTTGCCCGACATCGCGAGCTTCGAGCCGGAGGAGATCGCGCACGTGACGAGGATTCAGTCGAGCTTTCGCGGGCGGTCGTCGAGGAGGAACATGCGGCTGTACGGGACGCCGTCCAAGCCGAAGGATCTGTCGAAGGATCTGAAGGAGCCGTCGACGCCGCCTATACCGCCGCCGCCGCCCGCGAATAAGGAGCCGGCGGCGGAGCCCGCGACGCCGCCGCGCGCGCCCGCGCCCAAGGAGCCGGAGGAGGAGGACTTGGATCCGCTCGCGAACCTGAGCGCGGAGGACCTCGAGAAGGTGATGGCGATGCAATCGAGCGCCAAAAAAATCGTGGACAAAAAGTCGCTCGAGTCGGAGCTCGGGGAGCCGCTCGCGACGCTCCCCGCGGACGCGCTCGGGTCGTCACCGTCCGCGCTCGTCTCCGCGGCGACGCTGCAGCGCGCGGCGACGGCGCGTCTCGACGACGTCCCGGCGCAGCCGCGCGTTCGAGGCGCGCGCGGGCTCGCGAGCGCCATTCTCCTACAATCCGCGGCGGCGACGCGCGCGAGAGAAGTCGACGCCGACGCGGCGTTCGAGGCGAAGATGGACGCGGCGTTAGAGGAGCCCCCCGAGGCGAAAGAGAAGGCGAAAGAGGAGATGCCCGAAAACGACGCGTCGGCGTCGATCGAGTCGATCGAAGACTCGGCCGCGTTCAGGTGCGTTCTATACACTGGTCCCCATACGACCGCGTTGGCGTGGTGGACGCCGATCCTTAAGGACTTTTGCCGTCGTTTCTCTCCGCCCACCCCTCGGTTTCAATCCCCGTCCTCGAAGCCTTTCAACTCCATCTGACGCCTTTCAACTCCACCCCGACATCTCCGAAGACTCGCCGACGTCTCCGACGCGTCTCTCGCGGCCATCGTCGGCGTCCAAGCCGCCGCCGCCGGCTTTCTCTCTCGCGCGAAAGCCGCGGCGCGAGAGAAGCGCCTCGCCGCGAGCGGCGTGAGCCAACGCGCGAGCACGAGGGCCGACGTCACGTACGCGGTCTCGTCGCGGGTTTTGGACGAGAGCGTCGACGAGGACGCCACGGAGACGATTCGAGTGCAAAACACGCAGCGGCACGCTCGCAGGCGCGGGAGCAGGCGCGCCGTCGACGGCGGCGCGTTCGGAGGGTTGAGCGAGACGCGCGAGGAGGGCGAGGAGGGGGGGGACGAGGGAGATGCCGAGCTAGAGGGCGCGGCGGCGGGGGCGACGAGTTCGCGCGAGGCGCTGGAGAGTAAGATCGCGGAGGCGAGAGGGAAGGGGGGCGGCGCGCTGTGATTCGACGACGTCACTGGAGTAAAAATTTCGCGTCGATCCGCGCCCGTGTTTTAGGAGGCCCTACGACATGCACTATCAGTCTACTCCTCATACGAAAGTCACACGAATTCGTAGTACGTTCTCGGTCGGCGTTCATAAGATATTTTTTCAAACTAAATAACCATTCACCATGCATTGGCCACAATTTCAAACTGTTTGCCCATAGGAGGTTGGGTTTGTACAAAGTCGATCAAAGTCGAACCATGCACTACGCAGCCCTTCCGGGCAAATGTGACGTAAAGAACCTTTGTTCGGTCACGAACATGCGGCGCGCGGATAAACGCGCGCACCGCGACGCCGCGACCGCGCGCGGAGGCGCAGATCATCGCGATCTCGCCACCGCCGCGCGTGCCGTCCGCATCGAACGCGCGTCGACCGCGCGCGCGTCCTCCGATCGCGCCGCGAGGCCAGACGGCGGACGGCCACGTGTCGAGCCCTCCTCGATCGCAGCGCCTGTCCGACTTTGAAAGGTCGCGGGCGCCTCGCGATATCTTCGCCGCGATGAGCGCCTCCGAGCGCTCCGGCGGCGCGTCCGTGGGGCCGGACGCGTGGGAATACGACGTCCTCGCCGCCGCGGAGAGCGGCGGGTACGGCCTCAAGGGCATCGCGTTCGAGATCTTCCACGGCGAGGGTCTCGTGGACGCGTTCGCGATCCCGCACGCGCGCTTCAAATCCCTCCTCGCGCGCATCGAGCTGCTGTACTCCGTGGAGAATCCGTATCACTGCGCGCTCCACGCCGCGGACGTCCTGAGCGCGTCGCACTGCCTTCGCAAGGCGCTCCCGGACGTGTTCTCGGCGGTGGAAACCCTCGCGCTGTACCTCGCCGCGCTCGGACACGACGCCGGCCATTTCCGCCTGAACAACGCGTTCCTGAAGAACAGCAAACACACGCTCGCGAAGAAGTACCCGGAGTCCGTGCTAGAGAACTTCCACCTCGGCCTCGTGTTCGAACTCCTCGAGGACCCGGACGTGGGGATCGTGCCGTTTCTCCCCGCGACGGACCTCGCGCGGTTCAGAGCGCTGCTCTCCGCGCTGATACTCGCGACGGACATGAGCAAACACATGGGACTCTTCAAGGAGCTGCAGCGGTGGGTCGGCGAGAACGACGGCGCGCGCGACGGCGACGGCGACGACGACGACGATTCGCGCGCGGGGGCGCCGTACGACACCCTGAACGACGCCATCGAGGCCTCTGACGCGGCGAACGATCTGTTGCGCGTGCCTCATAAAAACGGCCACGGAGGAGGCGATATTCCCCAGATCAGCGGCGCGCGCGACGGATCGAACGAAAACGATCACGAGCCGTGGGTGCGTCCGGCGTTGGAACGCGCGAGCGAGAAGGATAGACTCGTCGTCATGCAGCTGCTGCTGAAGTGCGCGGACCTCGCGAACGTCGTGCGGCCGCTCGAGATCGCGGACGCGTGGGGCAAGCGCATCATGGAGGAGTTTTACCAGCAGGGCGAGAAGGAGCTGTCGTTGGGTCTGCCGCTGACGACGTTTCCGAATCGACGCAACTTTGATTACGTCTTCGCGCGGCATCAGCTCGGGTTCCTCGTCAACGTCGTCCGGCCGCTGTTCGAGGTGTTCACTCGGCTGACGTCCTTCGACGCTCGAGAGGCGGTGCTCGCGTCCGCGGCGGAGAACGGCGACGCGTGGACGCGACGCGAGTCGCAGAACCAGCCGGGGCGCAAGGAGGCGGCGGGCCGGCCGTCGACCGCGCCGACGGCGATTTCCAAGTCGCCGTCGTCGTCGTCGTCGACGTCGACGTCGCGCGGCGCGTTCGGCGCGCTCGCGCGACAGAACACGATCACGATGATGCGCGCGTTCAAGCAGAGCAACCTCACGATGCTCACCGCGAACGCGATGGAGATGACGGGCCTCGACGTCGCGTTGGACGAGGTGCGTTCTACACACTGGTCCCCATACGACCGCGTTCGCGTGGTGAACGCCGATCCTTGAGGACTTCGTTCGGCGCTTCTCTCCGCCCACCCCTCGGTTTCAATCCCCGTCCTCGATGCCTTTCAACTCCATCTGACGCCTTTCAACTCCACCCCGACAGGATTATGGCGCCGGCGACGCCGCGGAGACGCTCGTCCGGTCGCTGATTCCGTACGTCCCGCGGCTGGAGCTCACGCGGCTCGCGCGCAGAGGGTTCCTCGCCCCGGCCTCGGCGCCCTCTGGGCGAGGAGGGACGAACGACAGCAGAGACGCGTCTTTGGACGGCGACGTGAAGGGCGCGATGAAGGGGGCGTTCCAGGTGAGCTACGAGCTCGACGCCGCCGTCGTCGTCGCGTCTTTTCGCGGCTTCCTCGCGCTTCACGAGCGTTTCGTCGACGGCAGGACGAAGAAAGGCGCGGGCGCGGGGAACGACGAGGGCGCGGTCGCGCTCGCGGGCGCGATCGACGACTGTCTCGGCAAGGCTGTCGACGCGGTGCACGCGTCCGGCGGCGACGTCGTCCGCCTCGGGTACGACGGCGTGGTGTGCGTGTTTCCGATGTCTGGGTCGCCCGGCCGCCGAAAGGGCGGCGGACGCGACGACGACGTCGACTCGGACGACGACGACGACGGCGGCGCGCGCGGAGGGAGGGAGTGGGGAAACCGAGACCGAGACGCCGCCGCGGACGCGACGAGGGCCGCGGGCGCGACGCTACGCGCGATGAAGTGCGCGTTCACGCTCGTGTCGCAGCTCTCGTCGTCCACGCCCGAGCTCGCGGTTCGAGCCGACGACGGCGAATCCGCGGGAGCGACGACGACGACGTCCCCGCGCGTCGAGCAAATCTGGCCCGGGCTGAGACGGCACAGCGCGGGCCTGCGCGTCTTGGTCGTCGAGGCGCTGCAGCTGTCGCGGATGACGTTGGGGCGGCTGCTGGATCACTTCGGGTGCATGCCGCACTTCGCGGAGAACGCGAGTCAAGCCGCGGCGGCGTGCGCGAACATGGAGTTCGACGTCGTGCTCGTGGACCTGATGCTTCCGGATTTGGACGGCTACGAGGTGGCGCGGCACGTCCGAAACAACGCCGGGCCGGTCAACGCGCGGGCGTTCATATGCGCGCTCACCGCGGTGGATCAGCCGGAGTTGCTCGAGCAGTGCCTCAAGGCGGGGATGGACGAGGTCGTGGCCAAGCCCGCGTCGATGACGTCGCTGCAGGAGACGTTCCGGAAGGCGCGACGGCTGAAAGCGGAGGCGCGGCGGATTCGACGCGCGGAGGCGGCGACTCGAAGAAGCCTGAAGAATGGACCTGGGGCCGCGACGCCCCCGAGCAAGTCGTCGCCGTCGGCGCCGGTGCTGGCGTCGGCGGCGCGCGATCCCTGGGCGCCCGGGGAGAGACCGACGTCCTCGTGCGCGTCCATCGACGTCTCCTCGCGCGCGCGCGCGCTCCCGGCGTCGACGCCGCGCGACTCCGCGGGCGGCCCCGCCGCCGACGCGTCGCACGTCGTGCTGACCGAGGACAACGAAAAGTGCGTCCCGGTGTCGATGCCGCGGTTCGCGGACATGCTCGCGAGCTCGAACGCGCGCGGGGCGAGGAAGGGGTCGACGCGCGACGACGCGGGCGGCGGCGGCGGAGGAGGAGGAGGAGGAGGAAAAAAGAGCGGCGCGTGGACGCGATTCTTCTCGAGTCTTTGCGGCCGCGGCGGCGGCGGCGAGAAGAAGAAGAGCGAATACAGCGACGGGAGCTACGACGGCAGCGGCGGCGTCAAGATCGCGGCGCGCGACGACAGCGACGTCAAGCTCGCGCTGACAAACCTCGCGAAGCACAAGGGGGACGCCGTCGCGAGAGACGACGCGAGCCGCCGCGGCGGCGCGTCGTCGTCGTCCTCGTCCGACGACGACGACGACGACGACGCGCGGGCCGCGGGGAGGGGAATGCCCGTGTGCGTCACCGTCACCGCGTCCGTGGGGTTCGGCAAGGTCTCCATGATCCGCGTCGGTAACGGTCTCGCGTCGTCGGTTACGACGACGACAAACGCGGGGGGACAAAGCGCATCGTGCGATTTCAGGGATGAGATCGTCGCGCTCGACGCGCCGCTCGGGATGGAGCCGTACGCGTCCGCGGCGGCGTCCGCGGCGTTCGGACCCGCGCACGGCGGCCCGTTCCAGCAGGTCGCGACGCTCTCCTCGCTCGCGACGGACGGCGACGTCGTGCTCTCCCCCGTCGCGTGGCGGCTCGTGCGCGAGCACTGCGAGTGCGACGCGCCGCCGCGGCTGCGCGGCGGCGCGCGGCTCAATCGGCTGCGCGTGCACGAGGTGGTGCCTCCGCTGACGCACCACGCGCTCGCGACGAACCAGTTCGCGAGCCTGATACCGCGACGGCCGGACGCGACGCGCGCGCTCGCCGCGATCGAGGGGCTCGTCCCGAGACCGCTGCGGGTCGCGCTCGCGGAGCAGTCGACGGCGACGGCGGCGGCTTTGTCGGCGTTGAGAACCGCGCGCGTCGAAAAGATGAAGAAGCGAGACGACGCGGCGGCCAAGGCCAAGGCGGCGAACGCGGCAAACGGCGAGACCGCGGATCGTCAATCGATCGACGAGGACGCGGATGACGACGCGACCGCCGCGATCGTCATGCCCGGCGCGCCCGCGCGATACGTCGACGCGGTGACCGTGTGTCTGTATCTCCCCGGCTGCTCCTCCGCGGCGCGAGGGCACGTGGTCGTCCCCGCGGACACGCCCTCCGTCGCGAGCGCGTTCACGACCGCCGCGTCCAGCGTCGTGGAGCTCCTCGCGCGCTTCCCCGGGAGCACGCTCGTCCGCGTGACGTCGGACGTGTTGCTGAGAAAAGACGCGGCGGACGGTGGCACCGGCGGCGGCGGCGGCGGCGGCGAGGTGCGTTCTATACACTGGTCCCCATACGACCCCGTCGGCGTGGTGAACGCCGTTCCTTAAGGACTTTTCCCGGCGCATCTCTCCGCCCATCCCTCGCTTTCAATACCCACCCTCGGCGCCTTTCAACTTCAACTGACGCCTTTCAACTCCACAGGGCGTCGTGATGTACTTCGCGTTCGGGCTCCCCGGGGCGGCGACGAACGCGGGCTCGTGTGGGGTCGCGGACGACGCGTCGTCGTCGTCGTCCACCTCAAACATAGTCTCCCCCGTGTTGGCCGCGAGCGCGCCCGCGCTCGCGACGTCGTTCGCGCTCGCCGCGCGTGCGGCGATGGTGCACCTGGGACACATGTCCGCCTCCGCCGGCGTCGCCGCGGGCGTCGTCGTCTCCATGCCCGCGCGTTTGGCGCGGAAGCGCACGGAGTGGGGGCTCGTCGGCGACGCGGTGCACAGGGCGGAGAGGCTCGCGTACGCCGCGGACGCGGAGGTGCTGTGCGACCTCGCGGTCGTGCGGGGCGTCGGCGCGGACGGGTACATCGACTTTGATCCGGTGCCGCACGCGAGCGGCGACGACACCGCGCGGCCGCGGAACTTATCGGAAGGCGCGCTCGACCGCATCCTCGCCGTCGCGATGGGGAAGCGCTTCGGGAATTCCGCGAGGGGCGCGGACGGGATGGCGCAGGTGGCGGGGATGAGCACCGTGCTCGGAAAGATGGAGCTGCGCGAGCGCGGGAGCGAGCTCGGGAACGGCCTCGCGCCCGGCGATTGCGTCTTGATTCCCGCGGGGACGCTCGAGAAGGACGCCGCGGGAGAGCGCGACAAAGAGATTCAGATTCGACGACGGACCAGCACGCGGTTCTCTCAGAACGACAAGAGAAACGACGACGACAAAGAGAACGCCGACGCGGCGAGAAGAGAGGCGGACGGCGAAGCGCTCGAACGCCTCGCGGCGCCGCCGAAGACGCTTCCGCAGTCGGTGGCGGCCGCGCTGACGTCGGCGGCGGCGCACTCCGCCGCCGCGGAGGCGCTCCACGACGCGTACCTCTCCGGCGCGCGCGCGGGCTGGCGCGGGTTCGGCGGAAAAACGATGCGCCGCGACGCACCGATTGTCGCGGCGAAGCGCGTCATCGCGGACGCGCAGGAGTCGATGGCGCCGAGGTTGCTCTTCATCGAAGGGCCGCCGCACTCGGGCAAGACGCGCGCGGCGGCGACGGTGCTCGACCTGAAAGAAGCGCGGCGGATGTGGCTTCTGCGCGTCTGCGGGCGCGACGACCCGAGCGAGCGCAAGAGCGTCGGCGCGAAGACGAACGTCCGCGCGCTGTTCCCGTTCATCGCGCTGTTTCATCAGCTCTTCGGGTTCGCGCCGGAGGCGTCTATGCGCGAGCGAAAAAACGCCGTCGTCAACGTGTTGGAACGCTGCGGCAGCGGCGCCGAGCGGTACGGGCGGTACGCGAAGCCGATCATGGAGCTGCTCGAGCTCGACGAGCCGGAGGGGTATCGCGCGGGAGGCGACGCTTCGGGACGCTGGGGGGGACCGGGGACGCGCCGACGCTCGTCGAACAGCGGGCTGAACTATAGTATCCAGCGAGAGAGGCGGCGATCGATCATCGTCGCGCGGCGCAACTCCGTGACTTCGGCGACGGGCTCCGAGGGCGGCGACAGCGACCGCTCCTCGCACGGCGGCAAGGAGTTCAAGGAGTTCGCGCTCGCCGTGTCGTCGAGGGAGAACTCGCTCGGCGGCGTCGGCGGCGTCGGCGGCGGGAAGATCGCCGCCGCCGCCGCCGCGGATATGACGCAACGCGCGCTCTCGGGGCTGCAGCGAAGGTTGTCGCTGACGTCCATCGCCGGCAGCAACGCCAGCGGCGGGGAGAGCGTCTCCGGGGCCCAAACATCCTCCAAGAGGCGTCGACGCGGCGAGACGTTGGACCCCCTCTCCGTCGCGGCGGTGGACGCCGCGCACGAATTTCTCTCCCCGGTCGCCGTGGACACGCTGCTCGACGACGGGTTCGGGTACCATTTCGTGCCGCTGGATAAGATGGAAGAGCGCGCGAACATCATGGAAGCGCTCGAGGAGGAGGAGTTCGAGGACAGCGTCCGCGGTGGTCGCGTCGGCGAAGGCTCCGGCTCCGGCCGAGGAGGAAGCGCGGCGGACCTTAAAGCCGCGGCGCAGGCGACGGCGGCGAAAGCGCTGGCCGGCGACGCCGCGAAGATCCGTCGCGCGAAGAAGCGCAAGGCGAACGAGATGCACGGCGGCGATGCGCTCTCGGTCATCGCGGGAAGACTCGCGGGCGCGGTCGCGTTCACGCGGCAGCGCAACGGCGTCCAACGCCGCGACCACAACAAGCGGTTCCGCGCGTGCCTCCACCGCCGAAAAAACACGCTCGCGTCGCTCCTCCTCTCGCACGACGGCGCGAGCCGCCTGTGCCAGGCCCTCGCGCTGCTGCTCCAGCGCCTCATGCTCGGCAGAAGCGTCCAGGCCGCGCCCGCGCAGGCGGCGTCGCCCGGGTGGATGCTCGTCGTCGACGACGCCGGCGCGTTGGACCCTCTCTCCATGGGCCTCATCCGCGCGGTGCTCGAGCACTGCTCCGTGCCGATGGTCGTGCTCATGTGCCACGACTCCGTGGTCAAAGAGGGACGTCACGGCACGTTCGACCCCGTGCTCGTCTCGATGCACAGCAAGCGAGGCCGCGGAAAGGGTTCGGCTTTATCTCCGAACCTGCCGACGATCCACGACGACGACCGCGGCAGCGACCGCGGCAGCGACACCGCGAGCGTCACCGCGAGCGTCGATTCTCTGACGTCGACTTCACTGACGCGGTCGTACTCGGAGCGCTCGTCGTCCAACCTGATAGGCGGCTCCGGGAGGGATAAAGACTTTCTGAACGTCATCCTGAACCGCAAGAACGACGTGTGGGGCGTGAGCGCGCACGAGGCGACGGCGACGCACGCGACGGCGACGGCGGTGGCGAGCGCGAAGGCGGATTTGGAGTGGATGTTGTCTCGCCCCGGGACGTCACGCGTCGTCGTCGAGCCGTTCACGGAGAACGAGCTCCGAGTCCTCGTCGAGCGCCGAGCCGCGGTCATCTTGACGAGAGAACGCGGCGGCGTTAGCGGCGGCGGGCGTGATCGAGACGCCGGCGCGGGCGGCACGGACGCTCTCGCGAACGACTCGACCGCGACCGGCGGCGGCGGGAAAGACGCCGACGCCGACGACAGAGACGCGCTCTTCAACACGGCGGACTCGTCGAGCTCGTCCGACAAAGACAAGGACAAAGACGGCGCCGCGTACGTCGGCCTGCCCGCGTCGCTCCACGACGCCATCTACTCCACGACGCGCGGCGACCCGCTGTACGCCGCGCGCGTGATCGACCTCCTCATCGCGTCGAGAGCGGTCGTCGCGACGGAGACGACTGACGCGCCGCTGCACGGCGGGCCCGCCGGGTGGAAAGTGGACGTCGCGGCGACGGACGCTGACGTCGTCGATCGATCGAGCGACACCGGACTGTCCGTCGACGCGGTGTGCGCGATGTCGCTCTCGGACATCGTGTTGGAGGTGATCGAGCGGCGGCTGAGCCAAGACGCGCAGCTCGCGATGCGAGCGCTCGCGGCGGCGGGGACGTCGTTTCCCGCGGCGCTCGCGTGCGTGATCGTGCAGAGGCGGATGTCCATCGTCGCGCGCGACGTCGTCGAGTCTGAGTTTGAGTCGCGATCGCAATCGCAGTCTGACGCGACGAGAAGCGGCGGGCGCACGATGACGCGCATGGGCGTGGACGACGACGACGAGAAAGCGGGGGGCGCGGGCGGCGGCGCGGGCGGCGGCGGCGGTGGAAAATCGTCGTCGTTCGATTCGTACGCGCCGACGGCGGCCAACGAGCACGGCGTCTTGCTCGCGTACGACGTCGTCTCATTCGCGTCGCGCGCCGCGAAAGCGATCGAGGAGCTCATGGAGGAGGGGCACATCGTCGCGCAGTGGGGGTCGCTGAGCGACGAGCTTGACGCCGCGAAGGTTGCGGAGAACGACGCGACGTTGGAGTTTGCCGCGGCGAACGTCCCGTTTCCGCTGAAGCAGCCGCGATGCCTCGCCGCCGCGCCCGCGAGCGATCCGATGGGCGGCGAGGGCAACCGCGGCAGGGTCGCGAGGACGCCGCACATGAGCTTCGCGAACGCGGTCACGCGCGAGATTTTGTACGCGTCGATGCCGCCGCGCGACCGACGAGAGATTCACCTCGACGTCGTCGGGGTGTTGAAGTCGGACGCTGCACACGCGGAGGACATCTTGGGCGATCTCGCGGCTGCGGCGTGCCTCAACGACGAGGCCGCGTATCACCTCGAGGTCGTGCAGAGGATCGATCGCGCCGCGCTCGAGAGCGCGGCGCACAGCGCGTCGTTTTTCCACCGAGGCAAGAGCGAAAAAGAGAAAACCGGCGGCGCCGGCGGCGCGTCCGAGCTCGGCGGCTCCGGCGGCGCGTCGCCGTCGCGGTCGCGACGTCCCAGCGTCGGCGGCGTCTCCGCGTCGTCCGGGAATTCAGTGAGCTCGGACCTCTCGAGCTCCTCGCTCGACGCCGGCCTCTCGCCGTCGTCGTCGTCGATGCGCAGCGGCTCGCTCGCGACCGTCGCGTTCAAGTCGTCGCGAGAGCTCTCTTCCCACAGATCTCACGGCGCGGCGGGGGTCCCGCCGTTCCGGACGTTCGGCCATGACCACGTCGCGGTGCGCGTCGCGGGTCTCATCGCCGCCGCGAACGGGCTGCGCGCGCGCGTGCAGTGCCACGAGAACGCCGCGAAGGCGCACTTGCGGCACGGCGGCGCGCGCGCGGCGCTGACGAGCGTCAGCGCCGCGGGCGTCGCCGCCCACACCTGGGTCGAGAGCTCGCACGCGCTGCAGAAGGCGTTCGGGAAGACGCACCCGGAGGCGGTCGCCAGCGCGACGCTCGGGGTGAACGACACGCGGTGTTTGCTGGTAAGGAACGCGGCGTGGGCGATTCTCGCGTCGCGGATGACGCTTGACTTGGGCGAGTGCGTGCCTCCGTTTCTTTTACTCAACAACGAAACGGACGCGAGGGCGCCGTTACGGTGCTTGCGAAGAGCCGCGGACGCGCTCGCGCTCGTTTGGCCGTTCAGAGACCGCGCGAGCAGGGATTTCAACGTGACGTACGCGCGAGAGCAAGCCATCGCGGCGGCGGTGCACGATAACCTCCCGAAAAAAGCTGGAGTCTACGCGCGCGGCGGCGACGCGGCGTTCGAGCGAGACGCCGGCGGCTTTTGCGGATGTCTCGGCTCCATCGCGAGCGTCGGGAACATTCCCCTCCAGGAGCTGAACAAGGCGCTGGACCGCGCGAGCGCGCACTTGCGACGCGCGCCGCGACGTCGTCCTGGCGAAAGCGACGGCGACGGCGACGGCGCTTCGGGAGAGAAGGACGCCGCCGCGGTAGCCGCGGTCGGCGACGACGTCGACTCCCACGGTCGCGACGACGCCGCCGCGGGCGCGGGCGCGTCGTCGCACTCGCACTCGCACTCGCACTCGCACTCGCACGCCGCGGGGCTCGTCCTCCACGCCCCCAAAGGCGGCGACCCGCACAAACCCGACGGGTTCGCGCGCGACTTCCAACGCATGTCCGAGATGGAAGCCGGCGTCGCGGACGTCCTCGCGTACGCGGAACAAATCCGAAAGAGCGCGATGACGCCGCAGCGGCTGTGGATGCGCGACGAGCTCGCGCTCGTCGTCGCGAGCGACCTCTCCACGACCGCCGTCTTCGCCGGAAGGTTAGGCTTCGCGTGTCAGGCGATACTGAAGCACGTGAACGCGTTCGTGGACTGCCGAGGCGCGGACGTGTGCGACGCAGCGTTAATACTTAACACCGCCGCGGCGGTGTGCACGTCGACGCAACGCGCCGCGCTGCTTCTGCGCGCGAAGACGATCGTGGTGATGGAGACGTCGCGGATCGCGCGCGAGGAGGACGAGCGGGGGTCGGGCTTAGCGTACGCGAGGGGGGAAGATCGGGGGCGATCGATGTCGACGCTTTCGAGCGCTTTTGGCGGCGGCGGCGACGGCGTCGACTCACACGAGAGCAGCGCGCACGGCGGCGTGAGGATGCGAAGCGCGCTGCTCGCCTGCCGCAGGCGCCGCGTGCGGTTCGCGGAGAAGGCGCCGCCGCCGCGATCCGGCCCCGCGATGCTCATGCGCGCCTACGCGGAGTGCTGCCAAGGCGACTGGGTCGTCGCGCGCGGCGCCGCCGCCGCCGCGGTGGCGCTCATGGAAAAAGACGACCACGCGCTATCGAACGCGCGGCTGTGCGACCTCGCGCGGTGCCTCGGCGCGACCGCGTACGCGCACCTGGGCCACTGGGAGTCCGCGCTCGCGGCGGCGACCGCGCTGGCGGAACACCGCCGACGACACGCGGAGATCGGTCCGTGGATCCTCGCGTTGCGCATGGCGTCGATGACGGCGATGAAGAACCCGCACGGCGCTGTGAGCCTATGGCGCGAAGCGCTCGAGCACGCGCCGCTGAAGGGGCTGCGGCTCGGCGCGGACGAGTTCCAGGGCTCCGACGCGGTCGCGCGCGGGGACTCGAACAGAGGCGGCGGGCGGACGGTCTTCACGGGGGATTACACGCCGTCGCTCGCGAATTATCGCGACTCGCGCGTCGGCGCGGGCGCCTCCGGGGGGGTGAGGTACGAAGCGGAGCGCGTCGATCGAGGGTCCGCATTCGACGCGGAGAGCGGATGCGCGGCGCCGGACACCGTGCTTGCCGCGAAAGACATGCCCGCGTTGGTCGCGTGTCGTGCGTTCGCCGCGCAGGCGCTGTGGGCGTCGGGCGGCTCCAAGTCTCGAGACGAGTCGTGTCGGATGGCGGATCAGCTCTGCGACCAGCTGCACTCGCTGCACTCGCCGACGCACGTGCTGCTGCCGTCCGCGGCGCTCGCGATCGGGGAGACGGTGGCGAGGGCGTGTCACGTGGGGAAGATCACGAAAAAGCGCGGGCGGCGGATGCTCGCGGAGATTCACGCCTTCTTGGCGCGCAGAGCGGAGCAGCTGTTGCCGTTCTCGTCGCAACTCGCGGAGCGGCTGAAGGAAGTCGCGCCGCCGGGGTATTTATGATTTACGTCGCTCGATAGAAAAGGGAAGTCGAGGGATGACGAGGGATGACGGGGTCATGATAGGACTAGGGTAGCCCTGACACCCTGGGAAGGGCATTGATATCTTTTGGTATTCTTTTAATACTACTAAGTTGTTATGATACTTCACCTTACTTACGGTAGCGGGTAACCCACCCGGGGTATTTCAACGGAAGGCAAAGGTACGGATGTACTTCCGCGCTTCCGACCCTTCGAAGGAAGCACTCGTTTCACCACACCATGTCGCCGCACCCGAGACTCAGCGCGTGCCGCATGTTCTGTTCGCAGCCCTCCACGAGCGCTCGCATCGCGCGCGCCGCCTCCTTTCGAACCTTCGCGTCGTCGTCGTCGTCGTCGCCGCCGCCGCCGCCGCCCTTCTCTCCCTCCTCCGTCTCTCCGCCGCCGCCCGCGCCCGCGTCGAACCCGAACACCCTCGCGGTCGCCGCGACGCGATCCAACGCCCCCAGCGCGCCCATCTCTCGCCGCGTCGTCTCCCCGCACGGCGGCGACGCGACGCGTCGAAGCACGCGCAGCGACGCGAGCTGAATCCCTCGGTGCGTCGGATGATTCCCCATTGCGCTGTGCAGCGTCGCGTCGACGACGCCGGCGCTCACGAGCGCGGACTGAGGGGTGCGCTTGTCCGCGTCGCGGTTCGCCGCCGCCTCCGCGGATTCGAACCGACGCGGATTCGATCCGCCGCCGCCGACGGACGACCGTCGTCGTCGCGCGTCGATTCGCCTTCTGTGCGCCCCGGAAGACGAACCGTCGCCGTCGTCGTCGTCGTCGTCGTCGTCGTCGTCGCCGAAAAAATCCCGCAGCGCCGCCGTCGTCGCGCCGCCCAGCACAGCCGCCGCGAACTGGTCCCTCTCCACGGTCATCAACGCGACGTCGTCGCTCTCCGCGACGTACGTCGTCGCCGCCGCCGCGCTCGCGCTCGCGCCCGCGCCCGAGTCCTCTCTCTCCCTCCCTATGTCCCCCGCGTCGAACCCGAACGACTGAGGGTAATCGTCCATACGAGCGAACGTCGGGGTGGAGTTGAAAGGCGTCAGGTGGAGTTGAAAGGCGTCGAGGTGTGTCGGGATTGAAAGCGA
>MDSW01058070.1_pt1 | contig 21072 bp, 15 predicted proteins | sample 811171 | NCBI WGS metagenome assembly MDSW01 (sample SAMN05326641, study PRJNA326480) | marine metagenome | isolation source: seawater | place: Atlantic Ocean: North West | collected 2012 | reverse complement strand
GGCCAGACTCCATCGTCAATATATCCGCAATGAGTTATGGATCTTTAAGCTCCACGGCGGTTGAGTCGATCAACCTGGGATGTGCGCAAGCCCACTGTCTTCACAACACCGGCGAAGGAGGTATCAGTCCGTTTCACATGAAGGGTGGAAACCTTATTTGGCAATTGGGAACAGGATACTTTGGCGCCCGTGCTGCCGACGGAGGATTCAGTGAAGAAAAGTTCAAACGAACACTGGAACAAGCAGCAGACAAAGTCAAAGCCATTGAAATCAAGTTTAGCCAGGGCGCTAAACCCGGGCTCGGCGGGATGTTACCCGGAGCAAAAGTGACTCCGGAAATTGCTGAGATTCGAGGAATCCCTGTTGGTAAAGACTGTGCGAGTCCCGCGTTTCATTCAGCCTTCTCCAACGTAGACCAAATGCTCGACTTTGTGGAAAGACTTGCCGATCTCAGTGGACTTCCTATTGGCATCAAGAGCGCTGTTGGTGAAATGAGTTTCTGGGATGAACTGATTTCACAAATGAGTAGTGGTACGCGCGGTGTAGATTACATCGCGATCGACGGGTCCGAAGGTGGTACAGGCGCGGCTCCGCTTGCCTTTTCCGACCATGTTGCTCTGCCATTCAAACTCGGTTTCACCCGAGTCTACCGCAGATTCGAAGAAGCCAACCTTGCCGATAAGATATTCTTTATGGGGTCGGGCAAGCTAGGATTTCCCGAAACCGGTTTACTCGCATTATCCTTGGGTTGCGACGCTCTAAGCATCGCGCGTGAACCGATGTTAGCAATCGGTTGTATCCAGGCTCAAAAGTGCCATTCCGGACATTGTCCGACCGGGGTCGCAACTCAAAGTAAATGGTTGATGCGAGGATTAGACCCGACGCTAAAGTCAAACCGCCTAGCAAATTACCTCATCACTCTGCGTAAAGAAATCATGCAACTAACCCATGCCTGTGGATTTGAACACCCGGCTCAGATAACACCCAGCCAGTTTGAAATCGCGGATGATCGCTATGGCTCGCAAAATGTTGCGGACATTTTTCAATATGAAGACGACTGGGGAGATCCTTCCCCACAGGACGTCCAAGCCGTTCTTGACGTAATGCACAACGCGGAAGAAGCGCGACGCACAGCCTAGACTCAATCCGGGTGAACGATACGCAGATTCAACTCACCTAACTGTTTCGACTCAACATTGCCAGGAGCACCCGTCATCATATCAGAAGCCTTTTGGGTTTTCGGAAAGGCGATCACATCCCGGATATTATCAAGTCCGCCAAACAACATCACACAGCGATCGATCCCTAGTGCAATTCCACCATGAGGTGGCGCTCCAAACTGTAACGCTTCCAACAAAAATCCAAATCGATCTGCAGCGGTTTCCTTATCAATCCCCAACAGCTCAAATACCCGGGCTTGTTCCTGTTGATCATGAATACGAATCGTGCCACCCCCTGCTTCGTAGCCATTAATAACAAGGTCATAGGCAATGGCTCTGGCTTCACCTGGAGCTGTCTGCAGTAAATCGATATCTTGTGGACGCGGCGCAGTAAATGGATGATGCATTGCGACCCAACGATCCTCCTGATGGTCAAATTCAAACATCGGGAATTCGACGACCCAGGAGAAGTGCATTTCCTCCGGATCGTAAAGCTCTAATTCCACCCCTAGTCGTTTACGTAACGCGGATAACGCCTTGCAACTGACTTCATAGGTGTCCGCGATAAAGAACATGATGTCGCCAACTTCAGCGCCCATCCGCTCGGCAAACTCTACCAGTAATTCGTCTGCAAAATTTTTAGAGATGGGAGACCATAGCGATCCATCTTCCTCCACCCGGAACCATGCCAGCCCCTTGGCTCCAAAATCCTGTTTAACCCATTCGGTCATTCCATCGATGTCTTTACGGGAATAATTGCCGGCCGCTCCTTTGGCATTAATCCCCCGGACAACCCCGCCCGACTCCACGGCGCCCGAGAACACTCTAAACTCAGCTTTCACAGCCAGATCAGAACAATTAACCAGTTCCATCCCAAATCGAAGGTCCGGTGCATCAGAACCAAATCGTTCCATCGCTTCATCATATGTCATGCGTGGGAGAGGCAATTGCAAATCAATACCCTTGAGCTCTTTGGCCATTTTTTGCATCAGGCCGTCAATCATTCCAATCACATCATCCTGATCAACAAAAGACATTTCCACGTCCAACTGAGTAAATTCAGGTTGACGGTCAGCTCGCAAATCTTCGTCACGAAAACATCTTGCCACCTGAACGTATCGATCATATCCAGCGACCATCATGATTTGTTTATAGAGCTGAGGTGACTGAGGCAGAGCATAAAACTGCCCATGGTGTACACGACTTGGGACCAAATAGTCACGAGCTCCTTCAGGAGTGCTCCGCCCAAGAATTGGCGTTTCCACATCAATGAAGTCATTCACCTCAAAGTAGTCACGCATCATCTTGATAACACCGCTTCGCAGCATCAGCGTTTGCTGCATCTCTTTGCGGCGCAAATCCAGATAGCGATATTTCAATCGCAAATCCTCACCAGGTAATTCCTGCTGTGATGGTGTGAATGGTGGAGTTTCGCTCTTATTGAACACCTGCAATTCAGTGACCCGCAATTCCACTTCACCGGTCGGCAGTTTTTCGTTGATCGTCCCCTCCGGACGATGAGCCACCTTACCAACGACCTTAATTACGTCTTCATTACGTAAGGCACTCCCCGCATCAACTAAACCACTTTCCGGGCCAAAAACGATTTGGGTTTTACCATATCGGTCGCGAAGATCAATAAACACCGCTCCACCATGGTCTCGGGAACTGTCCACCCAGCCACATAGCGTAACTTCCTGATCGATATTTCCTGATCGCAATTCACCGCAGGTATGAGTACGCAACACCGTGATTTCCTTCAATTCTTGGTTTAACAATGACTTACTAAGAAGTAAGCTGGCCTCTGGCCAAACAAGTATTTTACTTTGCATTGCAAATATACAAAAGATAGCTTTACCAGCGTTATTTAACCTGTTCAGCCAATCGCAGAATCTGCTCCGCAACATCGTCTGATGACAAATCCTTGTTCATCATAATTTGCCGGCATTCCGGAAATCCTCGAAACCATGTCTCCTGCCGGCGCGCAAAGCGTCGCGTATGAAAAACAACCTGCTGTATGGTTTCATCTAAACCCCGCTCTCCCTGCAAGTGTTCGACAACTTCCCGATAACCAACGGCTTGTAATGCCGTCCGTCCCAACTCTCGATAGGACTCCAGCAAAGATTCAACTTCGCCAACTAAGCCACCTTGAAACATCGCTTCGACACGGTCTGCTATCCGCTGGTGAAGAATTTCCCGTGGCCAACTCAACTGAAAAACAAATCTCTTGCCAGAACTGTTCTGACTTTCAAACTCCTGTTGCTGATGGCTGATAGGCTGACCAGTGAGGTGATAAACTTCCAAGGCACGAGTCACTCGGCGAATATCATTGGGGTGGAATTTGTCAGCCGAAATTGGATCAACCATAGCCAACTGGCGATGCAAAGCTTCTTTGCCATGTAGCTCCACCTGTTCTTCGACTTGTTTGCGAAATCCCCAATCTGCTGGTGGACCACCAAAGATACCGCGAAGCAATACCTTGAGATACATTGGGGTGCCTCCGACAAAAAGGACCTTCTTACCTCGCTGCATAATTTCATCCACAATTCGATGCGCACGCGTTAGGTATTCAGCAACACTAAAAGGTTCATCAGGTTCGAGGATATCAATCATGTGATGAACAACACGAGAACGTTCCGGCAAAGTCGGCTTAGCGGTCCCTATATTCATACCTCGATAGATGGCCATCGAGTCTAAAGAGATGATTTCTGCATCAATCCGTTCAGCTAATAACAGCGCAGCACTAGTTTTCCCACTAGCTGTAGGGCCCGTCAAAAACCAACAATTGTCATCAATTGCGGGAATTGGCTCTCGATCTTTCTCCGTCATAACTGATACAACTCTACAAATTGCCCCTTCTTCTGCCTACTTCACGGACTCTTTATACCGCTCCTCTTAACGGCGATTGTCAGAGTCGGCTCACGAGTCTACGATAAACCCTTAGTATCAAACACGTTATTTCATCGTGGTTTCAAATTAGTCTCCTGTAAAGGGGAAAGAATCCATTGAGTACAGCAATCCAGCTCCTACACCAACTCATGTCGGTTATCGAAGATCGCCGACAACATCCTCCCGAAAAGTCGTACACAACCAAGCTTTTCGATGGGGGAAATGAACTGATTGGCAAAAAAATTATCGAAGAAGCCGAAGAGGTTGTGCAAGCAGCTGATGAATCAGGTCAGGAAGGCCGTGATCACCTGATTTACGAAGCTGCCGACTTGTTATACCACTTAATGGTTCTACTGGGACATCACGAAATCCACATCCGTGAAATAGAGTCTGAGTTAGGACGCCGATTTGGTGTTTCCGGCATCGATGAAAAAGCATCCCGAAATTCTTAACGTAACTTTTTACTTGATTTTTGAGATCAACCATGAGCAATCTTCGTATTGGATTACCTAGCAAAGGCAGGCTTTCAGATCTGGCTAGTGAGCTTCTTAAAGAAGCCGGAATAAAGTTCCGTCGCCAGAACCGATCTCTCTTTGCTAAAGTTTCTGACCTACCCATCGAAATCATCTTCCTGAGAACTGATGACATTCCCGTTCTCTGCGGTGAAGGTGCGATCGATATGGGAATCACCGGCTCAGATCTAGTAGCTGAATCCCAGGCTGATGTTGAAACCCGGCTTTCACTGGGCGTTGGTAAATGCCGGCTCGCCGTATGCGTTCCCGACACCATGGAAATTACTGATCCTTCTGAATTGAACGGCCTACGAATTGCCACCAGCTTTACCAACGTGACACGTACGTATCTGGAACAACACAGTGCCCAGGCTCATATCGTACCTCTGACAGGTTCCGTCGAAATCATGATCACTCTCGGCATTGCTGATGCCATTGTCGATCTGGTCGAAACCGGATCGACACTGGCTGCCAACAGGCTCAAAATCTCCCACGAAATAGGACACTACGAGACCATCATTGTACAAAACAAAGAAAAACGACACCCGGAACTCGCAGACCGGATCGTGCGCCGCCTAGAGGGTGTTGTCATCGCACGTGGATACTCTCTGCTGGAATACAATATTCCTCGTGAACGTTTGTCAAAAGCAGAAAACATCACTCCCGGCTTCAAATCTCCAACCATCACCTCACTAGAGGACAGTGATTGGTGTGCTGTGCGAGTGATGGTGAAGACCAAACAAGTCACCTCCGTCATGGATCAGCTTGAAGAACTTGGCGCGTCGGCCATCTTAGAAACACCGATTAATAATTGCCGTCTATAAATCGACACTTTCTGCCTTGCTCAGATTTGAAATCAGCTGAATATCTAGAGGGTTTTCGGGATCCACTGGGACCATCAGCACTTTAGTACTAGCTCCTTCGCCCAGAAAACCATATTTCTTGTCCAGTCCTAATGCAAAAGATGCATTGACGGTAACCATTTCTAACAACTTTGCGACTTTCAGTTCTGGATACAACGCTGCCACAAACTGAAGCTCATCGATCAGGGATAAATCCGGATTGGAGGCTTTAGAATCCGTTCCCAAACATACTCGAACATCATATTCGAGCATCGAATAAAGTGGGTAACGGTCGTGTCCAAACCAGGCATGGGTTCTTGGGCAAAAACAAACAGCTATCCGGTTTCTTAACTTCCCAAGAAGCCGATGTACTTCCGCATCAAAATAGTTGCCATGGACTAACAACGCTCGCCAGCTGTTTGACAGTGCTTGAACATAATCCAGATAAGAGACTGATTCTGGAATAGCCGATTCCTCCCACATTCCAAGCTGCTCGAGCATCACTCGAAAGACCCCACTTCGTTTCGAGATTAATTCACCCTCCTCTGTTGTTTCGGCCAGATGCATAACACAAGGCACTTTGTATTCCTGGCTGATTCGACAAAGATTAATCAGTTGATCCCAATGCACGGTGTACGGAGAATGAGGACTAACCCCTACAGTCATTCCGCGATTTTGTAGCTTTGTGATATAGGATTCGACATCGGCGGTAATTCGAGAAACCTCATCAGCAGAGAAATTAATTACCTCTCGCAACGACACTACCTCCACGTGAGGATTAGAGTAAGAACTCTCCAACTCCCAATTCGTGGTAATTTCACCGACAGCAATGACTCCTGATGCGGCAGTTTCCAGCAGGCCGGTTTTGATTGCAGCCCGCAGCTTATCGGCACCTTCGGCTGCTAACGAACGGCGGTATCCAACGACTTCTCCAATCCACTGATCGAACGTTTCTCGAGGATCACCAAGAGGTTCAGCCAAAGCGCTGAACTCCAAATGTGTATGGGCATTGATCAGGTGAGGCACAAGAGCCACATCGCCAAGCTCGACAACCTCTACTCCCGGCGGTCGTTCAGAGTGGATCGCAACAATAGCCTCCGCTGCGACTTCGACACATCCATTTTCGACAATCGAGGATGTCATCGGTAAAATCCAGCGTGCTGTGTAAAACTTACTCGCCATCCAATACCTGCTCCGGAAGTAACTCTGGCCTGGCGGGGCGTGTCTTTACATGAATCACAAATAACAAAATAAGGGCCAGCAGACCACTTACCCCAGCAACAATAGGGGAATACACTGGCTGCCCCTCATACTCGATCATCAATCCAGTCAGTTGCTCATGGACGGCAGCAAAGGAAACACAATATGTTATTCCATTGTGCAGCACGTGCATCACGATAGTCGGCAATAAGCTTCCGGTACGAACCGCGATATATCCCAGCAACAATCCGATGGCAAACGCGTTAATCGACTGCTGTAGAATACCATGTGTTATTCCAAAGAACGCGGCTGACACGAAGATCGCGGAAGAGGATTTTGTGTTCTTTTGCAGACCCGTTAAGATAATGCCACGAAATGCCAATTCCTCGAAAATCCCCGGAATAACGGCAATAGCCAACAACATAGCCCAGGCCGGCGCCTCGACCATCATTTGCTGCAATGGAGCTGTAGACGCTTTGATACTGGGACTTATGGGATAGATCTTTTCGATACAGACCCCCATCCATCCGATAACCGGATGTAACAGAAACGGAAGAATTACTGCCAATACAATCACCCAGCCACTTGTTTTCTTAAGCTTGAGACTTCCAAGTGGATTTCTCGTGAAGACACTAGCTACTAAAATGGCTGGCACACCAACCGTCAAAATTAATGCGATGCTGTTATCGGTTACAAATTCCTGCCAACTCTGTGGAGCCGTTGCCGTCACATTGGCAGCATAACGCAACATCAAAATACTGATGGCGACAAAAACAGCCATACCACCGGTGGGTAATAACGGCTTATTCTTAATCAGTTGACGCATCCATAACCGCACATCCCACTTTTCACTTTCGCGAAACAGGACTGCTTCACTATTGAATTGAAAAGTGGCCCAACGCACTGCCAAATAACAACAAAATGCGCTGCTTGCCATCACAGGCAGCGCATATCGAATTGCAACATCAAACTGAGACTGCACTAGATTGCGAAGCAGTAAGGCTGAACCCGAAACCGGAATTAAACTTGTCCCCAAATCCAATTCAACATTTGGCATAACACTGATCATCGAAAGAGGTAACGCCAACATCAGTAAAGGCATCATGTAATATTGCCCTTCTTTACTGCTACGAGCAAACGTCGCTGCAGCAAGAGCCAATGCACTGAACATCGCGACAAGCGGCACCAATACCACGAGGCTCCAAAGAATACTCCACCCAGGGAACACTCCCAATTTCGCGTGTAATTCACTTCCTACAGGCATCACTCTGGCCACCATGAATACACCTGTAAAAGCGATTGCAACTAAATTTGCGAGCGACGTTGCAAAGCTGAAGACCATAACCGTCAGCAGTTTTCCCATCACGATCTCAACTCGTTTAGCCGGACCACACAACAAGGTTTCAAGTGTCCCCCGCTCTTTCTCTCCAGCACACAAATCAACAGCCGGATAAAATGCTCCCGACAAAGTCCACAACAACAACATGATCGGAATCAAGCTGGCCCAAAATTCCGCTGCCTGACTTTCTTCCGGAGCAATATCCTCAGATTCAAAAACAATTGGCGTCGCAACGCCGAGCGGCAATCCACCTAATTCAAATAAATAGTCCCTAACTTCTTCCTCCCAAACCTCCAGCATCCCAGAGATTCGGGAGCGAGCAATTTTAGATTTATCCACAACCGAGTTGTATACAATGACTGGTCCAGGCAATTGCTCCGGCTGCTGCTTCAAATCAGCTTCACCACGAACCACCTTTTCTAAATATGACAAGTAGTCACTCAACTCCGGTGTCAGGATCAAGGCTGCATCAAATTCTTTACTATCAAGACGCTGCTGCAGAGATTCTTTAACTCCATCAAGTGTGGCTTTCTCAGGATAGGTCTCCGTCAGAATTTCAAGCAACGATTTGTCAACAACATATTTACCATCTTCCTTTTCTTCCTCGGTAAACATCTCAGGAAGACCTTCATACTGAAAATCCCCCACGACAACGAGCTTGCTGGAATCTTCCGACATGAATTGGACCGCCTGCATCATGACCAGACCGAGCACTGGGTAAATCATCACCGGCAACATAACGGTCGTAAAAATCGTACGGCGATCTCTTAATTGTCCGAGCAATTCCCGAACAAATAGTCTTTTTACGCTGAGCCAGTTCATGCTTCGTACTCCAAATCCAACTGCTGCTCAATCAAATCAAAAAAGACGTCTTCCAGATCCGCTTTACCAAACTGCTCGCGAAGTTCTTCCTGACTACCTTCACACAAAATTCTCCCGTCATACATGATGGCGATTTGGTCACAAACACGTTCTACTTCATTCATATGGTGCGTTGAATAAAGAATACACTTACCCTGCTCCCGTAGGTTTAAGACTGTGTTTTGCAGTGACCTGCCCACAAGCACGTCCAAGCCAACGGTCGCCTCATCAAATATCAACACCGGCGGGTTATGAATAATTGCTCGGGCAATGGATACCTTCTGCTTCATACCGGTGGACATTTTCCCACCCGTGACTTCCAGAAATTCGTTCATTTGCAACTGCCGGTAAACTAACTCCGACCGCTCGCGTAATTCTTCTTCCAGCATTCCGTGGAGACGGCCAAAAAATTCCACCATTTCCCGCGCAGACATCCTATCGTAGTTAGAAGTATTGTTTGAGACGAATCCAATACTACGACGCACCATTTCGGCTTCGGTTTCCACGTCATAACCAGCAACCGTCACTCTTCCCGACGTTGGCTTCAAGAGTGTCGCCAGTGTTCTCAACACCGTCGTTTTTCCTGCTCCATTAGGACCTAAGAGTCCATAGATCTTACCGGGTTCGCACTGAAAACTTACGTTTTCGACGGCTTTAACCTCACCTTGCTCGAGGTCAGGATAATTTTTACAAAGGTTATCGACGACAATCATGGCCGCCTCCTACTTTGGGTAAGCCTATTGGGACGAAGATTACGTAGTCAACTGAACTAACGGCGTCTGTGACTCTTCGAGTCGACGACGAATCCATTCTCGATTAGCTTCAACAGCCTCTTGTTCGTGGAGTTCGTCCATTAATTCATAGTGAACGTTTCGCTGGCGCGGTATATACCCCAATTCGGATATCGAATCTCTGATCTGATCCAACGTTAGATAATGGACGGTACCAGCCTCCGCAACAACATTTTCTTCAATCATCAGGCTTCCCATGTCATTGGCACCATATAGTAATGCCAACTGACCAATCTTAAGCCCCTGAGTCACCCAACTGGATTGGATATTATCGACATTATCCAGGTAGAGCCTCGAAATAGCCTGCACCTTCAAATACTCATAGGCCCCGAGTGGTCGGATGTCTGACAAAGGTGTATTATCTGGCTGAAAAGTCCATGAGATAAAGGCCGTAAAACCACCGGTTTCGTCCTGCAATTGACGTATGCATTCCATATGTTCGATACGTTCTTCCAACGTCTCAATATGACCATACATCATCGTAGCACTCGAGCGGCCGCCCATCAGGTGCCAAACCCGCATGACATTAAGCCAGTTCTCCGTGTCGACTTTACCTCGCGTCATACCATCACGTACTCGATCCACTAAAATCTCAGCGCCACCGCCGGGAATACTACCGAGCCCAGCAGCCCTCAACCGACCTAATACCTCTTCAATACTTAGGCGGTTCATTTTCGTGAAGTGATATAGTTCAGGAGGACTAAAACCATGAATGTTGACCTGAGGAAAACTGGCTTTAATATCGCGACAAAGTTGCTCGTACCAATCAAGCTTATACTTGTGGTGTAGCCCCCCCTGCATCAGGATCTGATCACCACCCAACGCCACCGTTTCCTCAATCTTTTGAAGCAACTCCTGCCGATCTAAAACCCATCCCTCATCACTTTTCGGACCACGGTAGAAGGCACAGAAATCACACACGGCCGTGCAAATATTTGTGTAATTGATATTCCGATCGATATTGTACGTTCGGTACGGTTCGGGATGCATACGCTGTGTAACGGCGTTTGCCGCTCTACCAATTGCTCCCAAGTCCTGTGACTTCATCAACACAACACCCTCTTCCGGTGTGATGCGTTGCCCGGCAACTGCCTTTTCTAGAATCGGTGTAATCTCGGTCATATTTCCAGGTACTATCCGTTTTGTGGAACTACTGACAATTCATCGACATATTGGCGGAACAACTCCAGCCCCTGCCGTTCCTGTTCGCCAAGATAAAAGTATAGATGATCCCGGAGGTAGACTTCACCTTGTTGTTTTGAAATCCCCAACTCCGAAGCATGTTTTGCCGCTATTTCCGGCAAATGCCTGACTCCTTCATCCCGACTTGCAGACAATGCGGCTTCAATCGAATCCAGTTCAATATCAAGATCAGCCCGAGCCGTCCACATGGCAAATACAAAGGGCAGCCCTGTCCACTCAACCCACGCCTGCCCAAGATCCCACGTTTCTTCAAAGTCCGATTTATCCACATGCATCGCTCGATCACCAATGATCAACATGGCGTCGGTATCCAACTGCGACAAATCGCTTCCAATCGGAAACGGGGAGAGTTCCGGAATAATCCCCAGTCGTTTTTTCAGCAAGACCTGAACTAACGCCGCGCTAGTACGCGAGCCTTCATCTAATGCAAGGGTTTTTATTTCAGCCGAGTCACAATGGCTCAGCAGAGAAACACTGTAAACCTCTCCACGGCATGCAATACACGCATCGGAAACAATCTTGTAATCCGGATCGAGGAAATACTCCACCGTGGGGATCAAAGCAACATCCAGATCACCGCAGGCAAGACCGTCAGCCAACCGACTCGGCAAATCAAAAACGATTTCCGAATTTGGCAGACGCTGTGCTAACCCATACACCAAAGGCTTGGTGTTCAGATAAGAAACAGCTCCGATTCTAACTGGACGAGCCATCAAACATTTACTTTCAGATTATGCTAGTTTGTTTGGTATTTTACAGGGACACCGACAAAAACATTAACCAATCATTATATCTACCAGCGTTTTTAATAGAACCGCACTCCCACTCTGTTCATTCACAGCTTTGTCGGTGTATTTCACCCCTGCGATTCGTCCGCGACGAGTATCTTTGCGGCCGCCCAGGTTTCCGGGAGTTGTGCAGTCATATCTAAATACTGATCCAACATGGGATGACGAACCTTCAACCGCCGCGAGTGCAAAGCGATACAACGCCTTCGTTCATCTTCATGATGCTCGCCAAATTTCAAAGTCGAGCCATACAATTTATCACCAATAATGGGGTAACCTCGACTTCCGCATTGCAAACGAATTTGATGCGTCCTACCAGTTTCCAATTGGATGGAAAGCCATGTTTTGTATCTCGTTCGCTTTAGCACTCGATAATGCAAAATCGCTTGTTTTGCCTGTTCCGCAGAGGCCTCGCAGATTTCACTGCGAGCTTCTCCGGGAACCTTCCGCATGAAATCGATGAAGGTTCCCTCATCACTTTTCATCGTGCCTTCCACACAAGCCCAATACTCTTTTCCGACGAGACGCTGTTCAAATTGGTTTGAGATTCGTTTGGCCGCGCGTTGATGCAAGGCAAAGACCATCCCCCCGCTGACCGGACGGTCAAGCCGGTGAGGTACCGCTAAATAAACACGACCTGGCTTTTCGTCCCGAACCCTGATGAATTTCTTCAACCGCATTTCGACACTGTCAATATGCGGCGGAGCCTGAGTTAGTAGACCGCCGGGCTTGTTAATCAATAAACAAGGACCCTGTTCATACAAAATCCTCACTTCACCCAACACATTATCCATTGATGAAACTTGAACTTTCAAAGTAAAAACGCCGATCATCGATATTTGATGATCGGCGTTGTGTGACAAACCTTACCAGTCAATGAACACGGAAAGTGTTTCAGAGAGCCGAAAAATCATACCTGACCGGAAGCAGGTACTTCAAATGGTTTACGATATTCACGAGACAACATGTGACTTGCCTTCTCATTCCCGACGATAGACTCATCCTCTGGATTGATTTCCAATAGTTCACCAAAGGAGAAAGGCGTCTTGGAATAGTCAACGTTGTTATCGTTCCCGTGTGCCAAGGTGCGTTGGAACGTATCGTGAACATCATCCTGGGAAATGTGTTTATCAAGAGCTTCTTTCGCTTTATCGATATTCAGTTTGCCACCGCAATTAAGAGAGATGTTACCCAGATGACACAAGGCACTTGAGAGGTGACCTTCTTCAATATCTGCATTCAGTACTTCATGATCCCGCTTGCGTACAGCATCTATAAAGTTAGCAAAGTGATCTCCACCTCCTGAGAACGACTTAATCTGGTTACCATCTTTGTCAAAAGCTGTACCGTTGTGATACGACGGACATACGGCATAACCCTCAGTGCCTTCAAATATGACCCCAATCTTAGCTCCCTTATAGGAAGCCGTTTCAAGGCCACGCACTTCAAAGATTAAAGACTTCTGCCCATAGCCATGTGAAACGACCTGAGTATTTGCTGTTTCCCCGGCATCCATGTAACCGAACCGACCACCATAACTCAACGTTGAAATACAAAGGTGATCAATTCCAAGTCCCCAGCGAGCGATGTCCATTTGATGGATCCCCTGATTGCCGAGGTCACCATTACCGTAATCCCATTGCCAGTGCCAGTCATAGTGGAACTGAGGCCGAGAAACCGTCTTCTCAGGTGCCGGCCCCAACCATAGGTCGTAGTTTACATTTTTAGGAGCATCATAAGAACCACGCTCACCAATTGCCTTACGCCGTTTGTAGCAAAGACCGCGAGCCACTTTCACTTCGCCAATTCCACCGCTTTGGACGAAATCAATGAGTGTTTGCATACCGGGGTTGGAGCGGGACTGAGTTCCCGTCTGACAGATACGATTGTACTTTCGAGCTGCTTCCACAATGCGTCGACCTTCTGACACATTGTGACTAACTGGTTTTTCAACGTAAACATCCTTACCCGCCTGAATAGCCCAAATAGCACCTAAAGCATGCCAATGGTTTGGGGTTGCAATACTTACGACATCGACACGGTCATCTTCAAGTACTTTACGTATATCTTCTTCAAACGTTGGGACTTTTCCACCCTGTCGTTTACCAACTTCTTCGGCTCGACGACCACCAACATCACGGTCCGCATCACAGATGTAAAGTATTTCTGTATCCTGTCGACCTGCAAACGCGCCAATATGGCTTCCACCACGTCCGCGTACACCTACAACAGCTACCCCTAGTTTTTCATTGGGGCTCTTGCTTTGTGTTTCCTGAGCGGCAACGATGGCCGGAGTAGTGGCAGCGGCTGCGGTTGCCGCGGCCAACATAGATTCTTCAAGAAACTGACGACGATTTCTAATTCCCATGTCATTCTCCTTCTTTGCTAATTCCGGACCCGTCAAAGACTAAGTCCAACCGAAGATTTTGTATCGCATCGCCCTACCTAAGATCCCGTCAAACGAGAATCCGCCTCTAGCAGAACGTCTTTTATCATGCTTTAACTATACCACATCCAAAAAACGATTACTTAAATCCGTTTTAGTGATAAAGAATCCCAATCAATCTGCATTTGACGCTTCCAGAACGGATTTCCAGTACTTCTCCGCAGCAATATAGTATCTCAATACATCCTGCTGCTGTTGTGGGTCGTCGAGTTGCACTAATAGCTGACGCTCTTTTAGCCAATCAATAAAGAACTGTGTAGCTGCTTTACTGATACGACGAGAGCCTCCGATTTCTACATAAAACGGGCCTGAAGAAGCCAAACGATAGGTCTTGGAATTGTTGGTCACTGCGCGAATCAACATCCAACCACTCTGTTTAAACTCAACTCCCGGCAAACGCCCGCCCATCTTGGCATATTCATCCAGAGGAATATTCTCAATGACTAGACCGTCACGAACGATCTCTAGATACTCCACTTTGTCCTGCACTGCCAAACTAAGGGTCGCCTGCAATGTCAGACTCTCACCACGCTCAGCCGTAAAGACATGGCCAGGAACTTCCCCATTGACCAAGGGACGCATTAAGGGGCCATTGGTGACGACCACCTTTCCTTGTTTTAAGTTTTCCCACCAGGTATCCCAGCTAAATTCTTGGCCACAAAACACGTAAACACGGTTATACCCAACAGGATTGCCAAGCGTGCCCGAAGCTGAACCCGCTGAAGGAGCAATACGATGACCCGTATTCAGGATTTGGTAGTAAATCTCCTGAGACCACTGGCCATTGCCATGGACACCGGGAAAACGCTTAACATCCCGTTGCTTTCCCCAGGCTTCGTTGGACACCATCTTATTTCGCTGCAAATGGTTATTTAATAAGCCAATGGAATCGACCATTCCGCTGGCAATCCACAGCGGCGTGTCCCACCAAAAAGGCTTTTCAATATCAATATGCACTCCCGGCATCTTCCGAATAGGGATTAAGTAATGCATCGAAGAGGGATAGTGTTTGGTTCCTTCGGTGATATCAACTACTGCTGGCATTTTGTGATAGAGCAAGACTCCACCATCACGTTCGTCTGCTCCACTGAGCACATGCATAAACCGTTTCTCTTCCACTCTCTGCAAAGGCGACTCCGGTAATTCATGATTAGCCCATTTGTTACTTTGGTTCCACCACGTAATTACAGGCGCGACATAAAGGTCCTCCGCTTGCATCAACAAAGGGATATCCTTTACTTCACGACGAATATGCAAGTCTCCTGAATACCATCCGTTTTTCGACATATCCAGGATTCGCCGCAGTGGTATAACTTTAGACTCACGAGCCCCTGGCAGCATGCGAAAGTTCCCATAGTGAATGCGATATTCCGGCCCACGTTCTATCTCGAACCGATAATCACCTGGTGGTACACGAAGTCTCACCTTCCCGTTACAGACGAAATGATCGTGCCAGAATGGGAGCGTTGGCGGACGCACAAACTTACCCGTCGAATCCCAGAGGTGAATCCTCGCGGGAATCTGTTGCTTAGATTCAGAATCCACTATCTGAAAATCAATCACACCTATTTGCGCCACGGCTGTACGATGGCCCAGTGAGACTAACGCTAATGCCGCAAAAACAATTGACTTCCAAAACATGAAACACCTTTCCAGAGACGAATTCACCATGCACGACCTTCGCACATCACAAAAGTCATCAAAGAGTAAAGAATTTAGAAAACTAAGGCAGTACTGATTTTTCGACAAACCCGCCCTCACTTACAGGCAACACAGCTTGTTGTTAAAATTCGAGTATACAAACGGTAAACTACTCACTCGCTTTAATGCATGTTTTGAGCATGAGCACTGACTACTACAACACTTTAGGAATCAAACGCAACGCTTCGGATAAACAAATCCAGAAGGCGTATCGTGACCTTGCCCGCAAATATCATCCAGACATGAATCCGGATGATGACTCGGCCAAACGCAAGTTTCAGGAAGTACAACAGGCGTACGATGTCCTCTCGGATGAACAAAAGCGTTCTCAATACAATCAATTCGGCGAGGGCTTCGAACAAATGAGAGGCGGTGGCAACCCTTTTGCGGGTGGAGGGGCTGATCTCGAATCCATTTTTGGTGGCATGGGCGGAGGAGGGTTCGAACAATTCTTCAACTTCGGTGGTGGCCAACGGGGTCCGCGACCTAGCCAGGGACAGGATCTAGAGTTATCACAGGACATTCCCTTTGCCACCGCTGTTACCGGCGGAGAATTCACTGTCAACGTGATGGGACCTGACGGCTCGCGAAAACCGGTTACGGTCAAAGTACCAGCTGGCATCAAGCAAGGTAAAAAAATTCGCGTGCGTGGATATGGTCAGGCTGGTCAAGGAGGCGGACCAAACGGTGACCTCTTTATCAAGATCAACATCTGCAACCATCCTAACTACACCCGATCGGGGCGTGATCTTGAGCTCGAAGTGCCCGTTACTTTAGCTGAGGCCATTCGAGGTACGACAATCGAAATCCCCACGCCATACAGTACCATCGACCTAAAAATCCCTTCTGGCATCCAAAGTGGCAAGAGGATCCGAGTTCCAAAACACGGGGTTTCACACAAATCCGGTCGCGGGAATCTGTACGTCACAATCCAAATCACAATCCCACCGTCGATTCCCGATTCTCTTGCGGAACAAATCGAGATGTTAGATCAACCCAGCCCGCGTGAAAAACTCACGTGGTAACCGAAATGTCAGAACCACTAACATTCCCGAAAAGCCTGAGGCTTAGAACACCGGGCGAATTCTCGGCTGTTTATGCTAGTGGAGTGTTTGAAGCTGACAAAACATTGGTCATCAACCTGAAAGCCAACCCGGAACAGAGAAGCAGAATGGGGCTCTCCATCCCCAAAAAGACCGGAAACTCACCTATTCGCAATTTATGGAAACGGTATTGTCGTGAAGCATTTCGAACCCAGCAACACAACTTGCCTAAAGGAATCGACTTTGTGATTCGTCCCCGCAAAGGTGCATCTCCAAATGCTGAAGCCATCAAAAAGTCGCTCGCCAATCTGTTGGCAAAAGGCCAACGAAAACTAGAGAAACAATGATGAAACCTATCATTCAGCTGCTTCTGATAATCCGAAGAGGTTTTAGTGAACTATTAATCGCTGGTGTACGACTTTACCAGATCTTTTTAAGCCCTATTTTCGGGCAAAGCTGCCGATTCACGCCAACTTGCAGCAACTACTATATACAGGCTGTTCGCAAACATGGACCAATTAAAGGTTCAATGATGGGAGCTTGGCGGATTTGCCGTTGCAACCCTTGGGGAGGGTCTGGCGAAGACCTCCCGTAACGAGTAATTATTCTCAAGTGGACTCTATGGTCCTGGCCGCTTCTCTATTGACCCAATTCGGCAATTTCCCTTATTTTTGAGCTCGTCTCGGCTTGCAACTTGACAGCACTTTAACGTTGCAGGTACATATTTTGCACGCAAATCGAATTGCGCTTAGGGAGTAATTGGGGCATGAAGCCTGCTTTACCACTGAAAACATCCTTGAATTGGCAAATTGCCAGCCTATTATTAGCGTCCATCCTTTCCACCGGCTGCAGCCTTACCGACAGCCTCCCCGGTTCGAAGCAACTAAAGGATCTCATCCCCGGTGGAGGAGATGAGCAACAACAGCCCCTTACGGTTGGTGATTTAACGGTACCTAACGGTATGAATTACCTGAAGGTAGAGAGTATCGGTTTGGTAACCGGTTTAAAAAATACCGGCAGTACTCCCCCTTCAGGCATGCATCGCCAAATGCTCATCGACGAAATGCAAACCCATGATGTCGAGAACCCCAACGCACTACTTAGTTCGCCACGAACGTCACTGGTAATGCTTCGAGGGTATTTACCTCCGGGGGTGCGTAAGGGCGATGCCTTTGACATCGAAGTGCGTATACCATCTCATTCACAAACCTCTAGCTTACGAGATGGCTTTCTCTTACGTTCGAGGATGCGCGAACTTGCCGTACTCAACCAAAACGTCCGAACGGGCCATGTTGCCGCGTTATCTGAAGGCTCTGTACTGGCACACTCACTTTTCAGAGGTGAGGCTGACAACACGAACAGTCGCTCGGGGATCATTCTCGGAGGCGGTGTTTCCCAAATGGATCGCCCGCTAGGCCTGTTGATAAAAACCAAGTACAGTTCAATTCGAACGGCAACACGGGTGGCTTCGGCCATCAACCGCCGTTTCCTACAATACACCGACGAGAACAGTAAGGGTGTCGCCAGTGCCAAAAGCGACAACTATGTCGAATTGATCGTACACGAGAGCTATCGCCACAACGTATCTCGATACATGAACGTAATACGCAGCATCGTGGTGGGAGAATCAGATGTCGCTAGTCATGAACGCAAAGAACTTCTTTTAGCAAAGCTGCTAGAGCCCACCACTACTGCCGAAGCAGCTATGCAACTGGAAGCTATCGGTACAGAATCGATCCCCACGTTAAAACAGGGGTTGGCCAGTAATGATCCGGAAGTACGTTTCTACTCTGCTGAATCATTAGCCTATCTGGATGAACCTGATGCCGCCCCCGCACTCAGCCAACTAGCTGATCAGCACATTGCTTTTCGCTGGCATGCTATGACTGCACTGGCCGGAATGGACCACGTAAATGCGTTGGATGCCATTACCGAGTTGCTTAATGCAGAAAGTGCGGAGACACGTGTTGGCGCCTTCCGCGCCTTGTGGACGCGCAACCCCAATTCTCCATTAGTTAATGGAAGGCAATTCAGTGACTTCCATTACCATCAAGTGGAAACAACTGCGTATCCGTTGATACACATCGCAGTGTCCAAGCGACCAGAAATGATTGCCTTTGGCAGTGACGTCCATGTAACTCCGGTTGACCATGTCTTTGCGGGTAAGGAAATCATTGTGAAAAACAAAGGGGGCGGACAGCTGCAGGTCAGTCGATTTTCCCCGAATCAAAAAGATCGGTACGCCACATCAACGACAAAACTAGCCGATGTAGTTCGAGCGATCGCTGAAGTCGACGGTAACTATTCCGATATTGTTGATATGCTTCAAACGCTTAAAAAGACAGACGCCATCAACGCTCGCGTTCTTGTCGGAGCTCGGCCTCGCCCCGTGTGGAATTACAACCGCCTCTCAAATGCAGACAGTAAAGAACAATCCCCGGCGTTTGACATCACCAACCCAATTCCTGAACTTTATTTTGACCGCCTGGCTGAAACAGAAGCGGAAGCTGTTAAACGTAACCAAACTCGAGCTAATGCCGTCAATTCGGCACAATCTGATCCCGAAACGCCGGCTGGGGGATTCTTTAACAGAGTAAAATCCGCCATCCCAGGCATTTAACCTTTAACCGACAGGCAAATCCGATCGATGCTAAAAGCGCTGGAATTAACCGGCTTTAAGAGCTTCGCCGATAAAACGCGGTTTGAATTCCCCGAGGGAATCACCGTCGTCGTGGGGCCTAATGGGTCCGGAAAGTCGAATGTTGTCGATGCTGTCAAATGGGTTTTAGGGACAACGAGTGCAAAAAGCCTTCGTGGCAAAGAAATGTCTGATGTGATTTTCAAAAGTCCCAATCAGTCAAACCGGCGTGATATTAACAGCGCCGAAGCAACGATCATTTTCGACAACACCACTCGCATATTACCTCTAGAACAGGACGAAGTCCGAGTCACCCGACGAGTCTATCGCAGTGGTGAGGGCGAATACCTGATCAACGACGAACCATGCCGTCTTAAGGACATCAAGAATTTAATTCGTGGCACGGGAGTCGGAGCCGATGCTTACAGCATCATTGAGCAAGGCAAAGTTGCACGGATGTTGGAATCCTCCAGCAAAGATCGCCGGCAACTCTTCGAAGAAGCTGCAGGAATCAGTCGTTTTAAAGCCAAAAAAATAGAGACCCTACGTCGGTTAGATCGGGTCGACCAGAATCTCTTGCGACTCTCTGACATCGTCGATGAAGTCGAAGGGCGACTCAGGGCCGTACGCAATCAAGCAACCAAAGCACGCCGTTATAAAGAATACAGCGATCGTCTCCAAGAACTTCGCACTCAGATTGGTCGGACGCAATGGCGACAGCTTGGCGAAAATATCGATATTTTTAATAAGCAAATCGCCGAAGCTGAAACTCAAGCGGATGAGCTCAACCTACAATTAAATCAAAGCAGTCAAGCCATTGCCGAGTTCGACGGACAGTTAGAGAGGCTTACCGGCGACCTCCAAAGTCAGGATGAACTCTCCGCCGCCGTACGCGAAAAGCTAGCTGAATTTATAACGACACAAACAGTGCAAACCCAGCGACTGGAAGAACTTGCGAGTGAGATCTCGAGACATCGCATCCAGTTGGCCGTTAATCAGTCGGGTGTCGGCGGGATCGAGAATCGACTTGCAAATACCAATGCCGATCTTGCTGAGTTTCGCAAAACACTCAAGGACGCTCAGCTTGAACTGAGCGAAGTCGAAATCCAACAACAAGAGCTCGAGTCTCATATTATTCAGATTCAGTCCGATACGGAAAAGCAGCGTCAGGAGCGAGTAACGGCCACCAAGGAGGTGAGTGAGACTCAGGCTGGATATGACCGGCTTACCGCTCTAGCTGAAGAACTCGAGATCCAATTCGCTTCAACAGAGGCCCAACTCACCTCTTCCCAGTCCACACTTGAAGCTCTGGAACAAACCGCCTCCCGACATCAGGGTGCTGAGGCCGAAATAACAGCCGCGTTATCTGCGGCTGAACAGGAGGTTAAAACCGTCACGCGGGAAATCACTGAAAGCAGAAGGGTCCACAGCCGACGACAGCAAAACCTGCAAGCTTTGATTGAACGACTAACAGCTGTGCGGGAGCGTCGTAATGTACTCCAAGAACTCGAGACGAGAAATGCAGGAATCAGTGAAACCGTCCGACATCTACTCAATCCGCCGGATACCGACGAGCATGACACACCTTCCTTAGGGGTCGTTGGTCTGGTCGCTGACTTATTAGAAGTTGATTTCGCTTCCGCTTCGCTGATCGATCTC
>MDSW01181532.1_pt1 | contig 21075 bp, 18 predicted proteins | sample 811171 | NCBI WGS metagenome assembly MDSW01 (sample SAMN05326641, study PRJNA326480) | marine metagenome | isolation source: seawater | place: Atlantic Ocean: North West | collected 2012 | reverse complement strand
CAATTTTTAAAAAAAATGAAAACAGTCAACCACTTCTTGACAAGTACGAGCATGTCTTAGAAAAACAACTTAAACCAGAACCAAGAACAGATATAGTTAAATTGTTAAGAGAGCTAAAAATAAAACCATCCTCGATGATAGATCTTTCAGATGGCTTAAGCTCGGAGGCTTTGCATATTTGCAATTCGTCCAACGTGGGCGCTAAAATATTTGAAAGTAAAATACCCATTTCAAAAGAATCTAAAATAGTCTCAGATGAATTTCAGATTAATCCAACTATTTGTGCTTTGCATGGCGGAGAAGACTATGAGCTTCTTATTACCATTTCACAAGCAGATTATGAAAAGATAAAGGGAAATTCTTCCTTGACGCCAATAGGTCACATTACTTCTGATAGAAACATATATTTAGTTAGAGATTCAGGCGAAGAAATAAATCTCTTAAAAGAGGGTTGGGACTCGTTTTTAAACAAAAACGGCCAAAACATATAAAAAACTATATATTTATTAGCTGTTCAATTTCTTCGGGCTCTATAGGTATGTCTTTCATTAAGTCTATGTTGACATTTTCTGTTATTAGAATATCATTTTCAAGCCTAATTCCCAGGCCTTCCTCAGGGATATATATTCCTGGCTCACAAGTTAGAACCATGTTTTTTGATAGTGGTTTTTCTGGGTCAGACACATCATGAACATCAAGTCCAAGATGATGAGAAGTTCCGTGCATGTAATACTTTTTATATGCAGGGGTTTCTTTTTGATTCCTAATATCTTTCATGGAAATTAGACCAAGGTCTACAAGCTCTTTTTCCATTAATTTGCCTACATCTTTTTCATAATTGCGCAAAAACACCCCAGGTTTTAATAGTTTTTTTGCACCATTCATAACTCTTAAAACACTATTATAAACTTCTTTTTGCCTTTTTGTAAATTTGCCATTAACAGGAAAGCATCTTGTTAAGTCAGAGGAATAATTTGCATACTCTGCACCAAAATCCATTAGAACAACATCCCCATCTTTACATCTAGTATTATTTGTATTATAGTGCAATATGCAGGCGTTCGATCCAGACGCTATAATAGGCTCATAAGCAAAGCCAGTAGCCCGATTAGTTAAAAATTCATGAATAATTTCGGCCTCTATTTCGTATTCGTAAACACCAGGCTTTAATTTAGAGAGCACTCTACCAACACCCTTATTTGTAATGTCGCAAGCAACCTGTATTGCCTCTATTTCAGGAGCACTTTTTATTGATCTTAGGCCGTATAAAACAGAGGATATTTTTTTGAAATTATGAGAGGGGTATTGTTTTTTTATCCATTTTTTGAAGCGAGCATCTCTAGATTCAACGACGACATCAGCCCTGGGGTGTTCATTGCTATTTAAATATATGTTTTTCAAATTTGGTATAATTGTATTGATTTTACCATTAAAGTCTTTGGTCCACCAAACCTCTTGTATTCCAGATTGTTTTTTAGCCTGTTCTTTTGATAACTTTTCACCTTCCCATATTTTAATTGTCTCATTGGTTTCTCTAATAAATAAAAACTCTTGGAGTGATTCTTTTTCTTTAATCAAGACCAAAATAGTTTCTTCTTGGTCAATACCAGACAAATAATATAAATCGCTATTTTGTATAAAAGGCATTAATTGATCTGCATTTTTTGGCATTAAGTCGTTTGAATTTAAAATTACTATAGAATTGTCAGGAATTCTACTAAAAAGTCTTTTTCGATTATCTTTAAATAGCTTAGATGGTAGAGGATTATATCTCATATTTTATTTTATTTTAGACCCTAAAAACTCTCTATTTAGTCTTACAATATTGTCAAGCGAAATTTCTTTTGGACAATGTGCTTCGCATGCCCCCGTGTTAGTGCAATTACCAAAACCCTCATTGTCCATTTGTGCAACCATATTTTGCACCCTTTGTGTTCTTTCAACTTTACCCTGTGGCAATAAAGAGTACTGAGACACCTTAGCTCCCACAAACAGCATTGCAGAAGAATTTTTACAAGCAGCAACACATGCACCACAACCAATACATGCAGCTGAACTAAAGGCTTCATCTGCGTCTTGCTTTGGTATAGGAGTGGCATTCGCGTCTACCGTATTCCCAGATGTATTTATAGAAATATAACCTCCAGACTGCTGAATTCTGTCAAATGCACTTCTGTCAACAACTAAATCTTTTATTACTGGAAATGCGTCAGCTCGGAATGGCTCAATATATATTGTGTCACCTGAACTAAAACGCCTCATGTGAAGTTGGCATGTTGTTGTGCCTGAATCAGGACCATGAGGGGCGCCATTTATCACTAAAGAGCAAGATCCACAGATTCCTTCTCTACAATCATGATCGAACGCTACAGGGTCTTTGCCACTTTCAATTAATTCTTGATTTAATACATCAAGCATTTCTAAAAAAGACATGTCAGGCTCGACATTTTTTAATTTATATTCTTCTATCTTACCTTTTGAGCTATTATTTTGTTGTCTCCAAATTTTTAACAATAAATCCATACTATTTATAACTTCTTGATTTTAACTCTACAAACTCAAAGTTTAACTTTTCTTTGTTTAGCTTAGGTAACTTATTATCTCCCGCAAACTCCCAGCAAGAAACATAATTAAAGTCCGTGTCGTTTCTTAGGGCTTCTCCTTCTTTTGTTTGGTGTTCTTCCCTAAAGTGACCGCCACAAGACTCTTCACGGTTTAGCGCATCAATTGCAAATAACTCTCCAAGTTCTAAAAAATCAGCGACCCTTCCTGCTTTTGCCAGCTCTTCATTGTACCCTTTTGATGAGCCTGGAATAAAAACATTTTCATAAAAGTCAGCTCTTATTTTTCGAATTTCTTTAATAGCTTCTTTAAGGCCAGACTTATTTCTAGACATTCCGCACTTATTCCACATGACTTTGCCCAGTTTTTTATGATAATAGTCAACAGATTTACCCTTGGTATTACTTAAGATTTTTTCTATAAACTTTTTAACAGCTTTCTCAGCATCATCAAATTCAATAGACTCTGTTGAAATAGGTCCCGTTTTAATATCGTTTGCTAAATAATCACCAATTGTGTATGGCAAAACAAAGTACCCATCTGCCAGTCCCTGCATAAGGGCAGATGCTCCTAACCTATTAGCTCCATGGTCAGAAAAATTAGCTTCTCCAACAGAAAAGCAACCCGGTATTGATGTCATTAAATTGTAGTCTACCCAAGTTCCCCCCATTGTGTAATGAACAGCTGGAAAAATTTGCATAGGAGTTTCATATGGGTTTTCATCTACAATTTTTTCATACATCTGGAACAAGTTGCCATATTTCGATTTTATGATGTCTTTACCTAACCTTTTTACTAGCTTAGTATCGTTAACATCTTGGCCGCTTGATATTGCTTTTTCTTTTCCATATCGAATAATAGCTGATGCAAAATCTAGAAATACCGCTTCACCTGTTTTATTGACTCCATAACCTGCGTCACAGCGCTCTTTTGCTGCTCTTGAGGCAACATCTCTTGGCACTAAGTTTCCGAAAGCAGGATACCTTCTTTCAAGGTAATAATCACGATCTTCTTCTTTTAAATCAATAGGCCTTAAGATTTTCTTTCGAATTTTTTCCGCATCTTTTTTATTCTTAGGAACCCATATTCTGCCGTCATTTCTTAAAGATTCTGACATTAAAGTTAGCTTAGATTGGTGTTCACCAGAAACAGGAATGCACGTTGGGTGTATTTGCGTGAAACAAGGATTAGCAAACATTGCTCCTTTTTTATAAATCTTCCAACTAGCTGTTACATTACTTCCCATTGCATTTGTTGAAAGATAGAAAACATTTCCATATCCTCCGCTGGCAACTACAACCGCGTGTGCACCATGGCGCTCAAGTTTTCCGGTCACGAGGTTTCGGGCAATAATGCCTCGCGCTTTTCCACCAATCATAACCAGATCCATCATTTCATGCCGGGCATACATTTTAACCTTCCCTCTATTGACTTGTCTATTGAGTGCCGAATATGCTCCTAGCAGAAGCTGTTGCCCGGTCTGTCCTTTTGCATAAAAGGTTCTAGAAACTAAAACCCCGCCAAATGACCGATTATCCAATAGCCCGCCATAGTCCCTGGCAAAAGGCACACCTTGTGCAACACATTGGTCAATTATATTTGTTGAAACTTCAGCAAGCCTATACACATTAGCTTCTCTTGATCTATAATCACCGCCCTTTATGGTGTCATAAAAAAGTCTATATACCGAATCGCCGTCTCCCTGATAATTTTTTGCTGCATTAATACCTCCTTGTGCGGCAATCGAGTGGGCCCTTCTAGAAGAGTCTTGAAAGCAAAAGGCTTTAACATTATAGCCCAGCTCAGCTAGGGTTGCTGCAGCTGAACTGCCAGCAAGACCTGTTCCGACCACAATAACATCAATATCTCTTTTGTTAGCTGGGCTCACAAGGTTTATATTACCCTTATGGTTTTCCCATTTTTTTTCAATAGGTCCTTCTGGTAATTTGCTTTCAAATGGAAAGCTACCATCAGTAACAACGTCAGAAGAAGATGCGTCAAGCTTTAAAAATTTTTGAAATTCGCTTTTTTGAATTCTATGTACACCGCCCAGTTTGCTTGAAATTAATTTTCCAGACTGAATATGTCTACGAATAGTCTTCTGTGACACGCCTAGCATGTCAGCAACTTCTTTAATACTAAGTAATTGTCGCATATTGTCCATGTATGTCCAGATAATATAGTTCAGCTCAAAAATAATAATTTTATGGTAAAGACGCTAGGCTTTTTAAAAAAAATGTACACCATTGTCTTATTTTGTCTAATTCTAAATAAGAAACAAAAAAGTATTTAATAATTTTTAGTAAATAAAATAGTGATATAAAGCAACTAAAATAAAACCTGAAGCAATAGAAATAGAATAAATATTAGCTACTTTACGAATAAGTTTATCACGCTTTTTTACAGCACCTAAAGACTGAGCAGATGAAGACAGCCCATGATTAAGATGTAGCCCTAATAATACAAATGAAATACAGTAAAGTGCAGTCCTAAAAGTTTGCCCATGAAATTTTTCTTGTAGTTCATGGAAATATTTTGAAGCATTATGTGCTTCCTGGTTAATATATTTATATTGTATTTCTGGAACCCAGAAATCATAAAAATGTAGCATAAGAAATGAAAGTATAACTAAGCCAGTAATTATCATATTTCTTGAAATCCAAGAACTTTTTGTGTTATAATAGCTGTACTTTTGCTTTCTAGCGCGCCTGTTTTCATATTCTAGAATTAGGCCCATTGCAAAGTGGAAAATAACACCAAAGATAAGAATGGGTTGCAAAATGAATTGTACAATTGGGTTATATCCCATAAAATGAGATATTTTATTAAATGTTTTTCCGTCATCAGGAATCAAGGACGTTAGATTTATTGAAAGGTGTTGTATTAAAAAAATCATTAAAAAAATGCCTGATAAAGCCATTAATACTTTTTTAATAATCGATGATTGCATGATAATTTTAATTTAACAAGGCTAATTTAAATTAGAAAAAAATATAAAACAACATAATTTAAACTAATTATGATATTGCAATCAACACAAAAACACATATTATTTTTAATATATGTTTTTTTCAGGCCTTATCTCAACATCAATTTCCCAGTTAGACTTTATTTCAATAGTTTCAGGATAAATGTGTATTGGCTCCGGAGGAGTCTTTTTATTTACATTACCTGTGGTCCAGAAAAAATCATTATTAAGGTCATTAAATAATCTAATTGAATATGTCCCAGGTGTTATATAATTTAGAATTAAGGAATCTGAGATTACTTCTTTATGTATGATCTCATTTTTTTGAAACAATTCAAGCACATAGTTATCATCCACTCTTTTTGGGCTTGCATTATGAATTATTAATTTACCATATAGACTAGAATTAAAATCTAATTTAAAAATTATCGAATCATTTTTAAAACCAAATACATCTGTAATGGCACCATCATGAAGAATTAATTTCTCGGTATTATTTTTTAAGCTAAAATCAATAGGTAGGTTAATTGTAAACGAGTTCTTTATAATAGGTTTTAAGGCAGAGTCTCTATCCTGCCAATTAAACAGATTTTCCTTAATACTTTTTATTGGAGTGTTGGATATAATTTCGACAGCATGTAATTTAGTTATCTCATTAATACTGTTAGACATTTTTAATTCCATTTTCGTAGAATCTGTATTATATATCTCTATGGAGTCAACATGCCCATCAAGCTCATATTTAATCGAACTAGGACTATCATTAAACCAAAAAACAGATGATTCAGGATTTGCATTCCACCATCCATTAGAGTTCAATACCTTAATAGAATCCTGAGAGACATTGTGTAGAAATGAAATGGAGTTGCTGCAGTTGTTTTGGACGTCGACAATTTGATTGTTAGTATTATTATAGAATAACCCAAGGTTAATAATTGTATCAAAATGATTAATAGTGCAGGGGAAGGAATTAAGTTCACCCTCGTCATAATTCATGCTTCCATTTTCATCCAAGAAGGCATATAAAATATAATTATTTTTCTTAATATTTTCGATTTCAAATTGACCATTGGGCTCAGAAAAAGTATAATAATATGGGGTGTCAGATATTGTATCTTTATAAAGCGCAATCAGCGCGCCCTGATTATCATTGTCATTATACAACTGATGAACTTCTCCTTCAACCTTTAAGGAATCAAGAACTGATCCAGTTGAGAAGATATATTTAAAATTTGTTAATTCATTTCCTTCATTAAGGTCAATTATTGAGTTGCCAAAATTAATACTATATGTCGTATTTTTTTCTAGAGAACAATTCAAAGCTATTTCTATTTGCTTACCTCTTTGAGATATGTTGAGCTTTTCTCCACAATTCGGAGATATTAGAATTAGATTGGAGTTTTTTAACTGAATGTATTCGTCAAATTCCAGAGTTATTTTAGTTGAATTAAAAAAAAGAGATTTATTTTCAGGTTTTGCGCTTATTAGCCTTGGAGGAAACATATCCTTTTCCCCACCATTAGGGGGCGCTATATTTGCGCATCCGCAAAATAGCAGAAAACCCAATAATATATAACTTTCTATATATGTATTTTTCATATTATAGACAAATCCATTTCTTGCTTAAACAAGTTGATAGATACAATTTCAACAGATAAAGCTTGTCCAAGCATATATTTAACTCCACTTTTTTTATTGATGAATACATGTTTAATATCATTATAATAATAACCGTTTTTGCTTAATTCTCGATAGGGCACCATTCCCTCACCAAGCCCACCCTCAATATCTACATAAAGGCCCCACTTGACAAGCCCAGTAATTACTCCTCTGAAAGCATTCCCAGTTGAATTTTTCAAAAGCAATAACTGTGCAAATTTAGTTGTTTTTCTTTCAATATCTACGTACTTTTTTTCAGTATTTGAAAAATGCAAACATTGTGACTCGAGGTTATTATCTAACATTTTTTCCTCACAAAGGACGCTATCTAATAATCGATGAACTACAAGGTCGGCGTATCTCCTTATCGGAGATGTAAAGTGTGTATATTTTTCAAATCCCAGCCCATAGTGTCCAATATTTTTTGTGCTATAAATAGCCTTTGCCATAGATCTTAGTATTAGGTTTATTATTGCATCTTTATTACTTTCCAAAGTATTATTATTTAGTAAAGCATTAATTTCAACATGTAATTTTTTGTGATTTAGATTTAAATCTACTTTAGATTTGCTTACACTTTTTACGTACATTACAACCTCTTTTAGCTTTTCTTTATCGGGTAAATCATGTACTCGATAGATAGAGTTTTTATGTACACTTAATTTAGTTGCAATAATTTTATTTGCCAATAACATAAATTCTTCAACTAGCCGATGGGAGGAAAGGCTTTGTTTTTTAATAACTTTAATGGGCTCATTTTGAGCATCCAGCTCAAAATAAATATCGCTTCTTTCAAAATCAATAGATCCATTTTTAATACGCTTTTTTCTGAGATTTTTTGCAATAATATTAAGCGTTATTAGTTCCTTGTTGAATTTGCCAGTTTTTTGTTTCATGATTGATTTTTCCGCGTCTTCATATGTAAATCGTTTATTAGAGTTAATAATTGTTTTCCCAATCCACGTAGATTCGATTTTATTTAAACACATATTAAACTTAATTAAAACTGAAAAACACAACTTGTCTTCGCTGGGGTTTAAAGAACAAATCTCATTTGATAATTCTTCTGGCAGCATAGGAATAACTCTGCCGGGCAAATAAATAGAAAAAGCTCTTAAAAAAGCTTCTTTGTCAGTTTCTGAATTCAAGGGGACATAGTGACTAACGTCAGCAATATGTATGCCAATTTCAATTAATTTTTCATTTACATATTGGATTGATATTGCGTCATCAAAATCTTTCGCGTCATCAGGATCAATAGTAAATGTAGTTACATCCCGAAGGTCTTTACGGCTTTTTAATACTTTTTGATTAATTTCTGTTTTTATTTTTTTTACCTCAGATGTAACTTTTTTTGGAAATTCATGTCGAATATTGAATAGCTCAATATTAGATTCAATTTCTGTTTTTAGGCTGTGTTGATTAGAAATTATCGAAATAACACGCCCTACAGGGCTTTTTGCATTTAGAGGCCATTCTACAAATTCAATAATCACGCGGTTATTATTTTTTGCATTGTTTAGGTTTTTTTTAGGAATAAAAAAATGAGAACCAACTTTGATATTATCAGGTGTGAAAAAAGCATCATTTTTATGTTCTTCGATGACACCAAGTAATTTCACGTTTTTCCTTTTTATAACCTCCATAACCTTGCCAGTTAAACGAGTGCGTGTATTTTTTAATAATTTTATTGAAACAATATCTCCATTTAGCGCATTTAACAAGTTTTTATTACTTATAAAAATATCATTATCATAATCACCAGACTTAACATAACCATTGCCAGACTTATTTATATCAATGACACCAGAAGTCAACACTTTTGCCAATAAGTATTTATATTTTTCTAACTCAATTATTAAGCCATCTTTTTTTAATTCTTTGATGGCTCGGGAAATAATCTTTTGATATTCACTACCCTTAAGGTTAAGTCCCCAAGAAATCTGTTTAATATTTAAGCCCGTATTTTGGTGCTTTAAGACTTTTAGAATTGCGGTTTTTAAAAACTGTAAACGAGGATTTTTTTTAGACATAAAAATTTATTCATGACAATATAGCTCAAATTATTAAATTTGTAGGATATTGTAATAACATCTATGTAATGCTGACGTAGCTCAGGGGTAGAGCACTTCCTTGGTAAGGAAGAGGTCGGGAGTTCAAATCTCCTCGTTAGCTCAATTCGCTGGACACACTAATAATAAGTTTATAATATGTATGTAAGAATAATCATATTACTAATCATTTTAGTCATATCTACAGGCTGTAATAAGGATGATTATCTTGGCTGCACAGATTCCTTAGCCTGTAATTACGATGCACAAGCCACAAATGATGATAACACATGTGTATATTCTCAAGAGGGTTATGATTGTGATGGTATTTGTTTATCGGATTTGGACGGTGATAGTATTTGCGATGAAATTACTGTAACAGTCTTTTTATATGAGAACTGTCCAATAGCCCAATATATGTGTGGCCCATTACGAGATGCTTACAGATATTTTTGTGACACATTAAATCAAGATATAGTATTTAGAGGCATTTCTCCAAACGCTTTTTCTACTGAGGAAACTCTTGAAAATTTTATGACCAAATACGATATCCCATTCAATGTTTTTTTAGACTATAATCACATAAATGGTCAACATGACTCATATGTTCAATATTATAATCCGGTTGTTACACCAGAAGTTTTTATTGAATTAAACTCAAATCTCGTTTATCGAGGCATGATTGATAATAGTTATCAAGAATTGGGCCAATGGGCATTACCCACAGAAAATTATATCTTTGATGTTTTAACACAGCTCATTGCTGGAGAAACAATAAACTATTTTGAGACAACAGCCATAGGATGTTTGATTAATAATTAAAATAAGAGAATTATGAGAATTTTAGGCACACTAGTATTTATTAGTCTATCTGTTTTTGCACAAACAGATGTCATAACATTTACCAAAGACATATCTCCCATTATTTACAATAAATGCACTTCTTGTCATAGAGCAGGGGAGTCAGGACCCATGAACTTCACTTCGTATGAAGAGGTTGCGGCATTATCATCTATGATCAAATTTGTAACAGAGAACGATTATATGCCACCATGGCCACCAGACCCCAATTACACGACTCACTCGTTGCTAGATGAAAGGTTTTTAACAGATGAAGAAAAAGAATTAATTTCTGCGTGGGTTGATCAAGGATTAATAGAGGGAGATCCAGAACTAGAAGCAGAGATGCCCATCTTTACAGAAGGCTCCTCGATAGGTGTTCCGGATTATGTGTTTGAATTAGAAGAGGAATATTTTATTGAGGGCAATAATCAGGATGATTATCGGGTGTTTGTTTTCCCAACAAATTTCACAGAGGACACTTACATAAAAGCGATTGAATTTAGACCTGATAATCGTGAAGCTGTTCATCATGCACTTATGATGGTAGATGTTACTGGTACAGGAGCTATGCAAGATGCAGAATCACCAGATGTATTAGGTTATGAAGCCTTTGGAGGGTTTAACCTTGAGGGAGTAAGTCCAAATGATTATGTTTTTTTAGGAGGCTACGCCCCTGGCATGAATCCTGTTGTTTGGAATGGAGAATTAGGCATGAAAATTCCAGCAGGCGCAGATCTATTATGCCAGATTCATTATGCACCATCATCAGTAGATGAATGGGATAAGTCGTCTATCAATATTTTTACAAAACCTGCATCTGAAGTTCAACGTGAAGTTCAAATGAAAATGTGGCTTAGGCTAGATATTGATGTGCCAGCAAACACAGAAACACAAATTGAGGCATGTTTAAATTTTTCAAATTCATTTTTAGACATGTTTGGGCCAGGTCCTGTTCAGCAATTTGGCCAAATAATGGGATATGGAGAGCAAAGTTGTCAATTGCCAGAAGATTGGAGCTTGTTAGGAATTTTACCACATTCTCATTTAATGGGAAAATCTTGGGAGGTTTATGCAGAAACCCCAGAGGGAGAAAACATACCCATTATCAAAATCCCAAATTGGGACTTTGATTGGCAAGGGTTTTATTATCCAGAATATATGCAATATATTCCGGCTGGCTCACGAATCGAAGCCATTGCCACATATGATAATACCAATGATTTTAATATGGGATGGGGAGAGCTAACAACAGATGAAATGTTTTTTTGTCCTATTTATTATATTCCTTATCAAGAGGGGGATGAAAACATTTATCTAGGTATTAATGAAACAACAGGCCTTTTTGATGATCAGATATCAGATACTAATATTTTTCCAAACCCTGCAAAAGACCAGGTTATTATTAACCATCAATTTAGAAATCAGGAGGAGACTTTAAAAGTAAAAATATATGATAATCAGGGTCGTATTGCAGGTATTATTATAGATGAAAATTTGAAGTCAGAAACAAATAGTGTTAAATTAGATATTTCTTCTTTGTCTGCGGGTCTATATTTTATTAATTTGCAATCTAATAGTGAGATGGTGACAACGAAGTTTATTAAAGAATAAATTTAATGAGAAGACTTATAATACTTTTATTTTTATTATTAAATAGCGTATATGCTCAGAATGAGATTATTAACAGTCCTTTTTTAATTGCTAGCTCGGGAGACACATGGATGCAAGACAATTACATCCTATGTTTTTCTGTAGGTGAGCTGGTAATTGACACAAAAATTCAAGATGGCATAATTTTAACGCAAGGATTTCATCAAGAGGAGAATTATCAAATAACAGCAATAAATGAGACTTTAAATAATTATGTAATTAATATGTATCCCAATCCAACATCAGGCATTTTAAATATCCACTCTAATGAAGCAATTTATGCAGATATAGAAATTAAAGATATTAGGGGCGGCATTATTAAATCAATTTCAAAGACCCTATTACATAACAATTATTATATAGATTTAAGTAGTTTTTCTTCAGGTGTTTATTTTTTAGAAGTTTTATTTAGTTCAAGCAAAAAACAAGTTTACAAAATTCAAAAATTCAATTAATTATGAAACATGTAGTTAGTATTTTATTATTATTATTCACATTTATTTCTGAAGCCCAAGCTCCACATACATTTTCTTATCAAACAGTTATAAGAGATTCAAATTGGGAACCAAGGGTAAACGAAACTATAAATATATCTGCTAGTATATCTGCGGATAGTCCTTCTAATTTCCCTGTTTATAGAGAAGAGCATTTTTCTATCACAACAAATGCAATAGGACTAGTAAATTTAGCAATTGGCGGAGGTCAACCAACACCAGGCTCAAATTTTGCAGATATAGATTGGGGCAGCAGCACGCATTTTTTAACTATTGGTATTGCGGACGTGGGCTCTGCTACAACAGAAGTTGATTATTTAATTATAGGATCTACACAATTAAGAAGTGTTCCATATGCATTATTTGCTGAAACAAGTGAAAACCCAGGAAATCCAGGTCTTCAGGGCGAAACAGGACCAGAAGGACCAACAGGACCAATGGGACCAGAAGGACCAGAAGGACCAGTAGGACCAGCAGGCCCGACAGGACCAATAGGTCCAGCAGGCCTGACAGGACCTATGTCAACAATCCCTGGCCCTCCAGGTCCAAGCATGTATGAAGTTTGGTTAAATGTTGATGAAAATGCAGATGGAATTCCAGATAACGAAGGTGGTAGCTTAGAAGAGTTTATGCTTGGCCATAACACATATCAATTTTGGTTAGACTTAGGAAACTTAACGAATGATGTAGACGAGAATGGAATCCCAGGAACAATAGATGATTTCTTTGCATTTTTGCAACAGGGGATACAAGGTGAAACAGGGAATGACGGATTAAGTGCATATCAGATTTGGATTAATGAAGGGAATACTGGATCAGAACAAGAATTTTTAAATTCCTTAATCGGACAACAGGGCGAACCGGCAACCCACTTTAATTTAGATGGATTAACTATTGATGATGGAACAGGAAATTGTTACTCAGTTCAATTATGTTTTGGCTTATCAATGAGCCTATGTTTAGGCGATCCAGTTGAATGTCCAGATTAATAAAGCTCTAATAAAATAGGACAATGGTCAGAGTGATGAATGTCATGCAATATACTTGCATGTTTAATTCTATGTTCTATATCCTTACTTAACATGTGATAATCGATTCTCCAACCTTTATTATTCTGTCTAGAATTTGCACGATAGCTCCACCAAGAATAATTATCAGGATTAGCATTAACGGATCGAAAGGTGTCTATAAAACCTAGTTTTAGAAATTCAGTAATCCATTTACGCTCTTCAGGCAAGAAACCAGAGGAAAATTTGTTTCTAATTGGATCATGAATGTCGATAGGTTGATGACAAATATTATAGTCACCAGACACTACTAAACTTTTTGTTTTTTTTAAATCTTTAATAAATTCATAAAAAAAACTTAAAAAATCAAATTTAAATGACTGTCGTAAATTTCCACTAGTACCAGAAGGGAAGTAACATGACAAAACACTTATATCATCGAGGTCTATTCTTAAAATTCTACCTTCATTATCAAATTTTTCTACACCACAACCATATACTATATTAATAGGCTTATACTTTGAAAGGATAGCAACACCACTGTATCCTTTTTTCTGCGCAGAATACCAATAACAATGATAGCCTAATTTTTCAAAATCAGAGGTGTTAAATTGATTAGTATTAGCCTTAATCTCCTGTAAACAAAGAATATCAGGTGACTCTATTTCTATCCAATTAAGCAAATTTTTTTTAATAGCTGCTCGAATACCATTTATATTATAAGATATAATCTTCACTGTAAAACTACATTTTTATTTCTGTCACTTTTTCAGGGACTATCAATTCACCCTCCGTAGCTTCGATAATTTCTGAAACACTTACACCTGGCGCGCGTTCTTTTAATATAAACTTTCCATTTTCAACATCAATAACTGCTAAGTTTGTTACAATTTTTTTAACACATTCAATTCCAGTAATTGGCAAAGAACATTCTTTAAGGAGTTTAGATTCCCCTTTTTTATTTGTGTGCATCATTGCAACAATTATATTTTTTGCGGATGCCACAAGATCCATTGCACCCCCCATTCCTTTCACCATTTTTCCAGGTATTTTCCAATTTGCAATGTCTCCATTTTGTGAAACCTCCATCGCACCCAAAACAGTTAAATTAACGCGGCCACCACGAATCATGGCAAAGCTTTCAGCAGAATTAAACAAGGAGGATCCGCTTAATGTAGTTACAGTTTCTTTGCCAGCATTAATTAAATCTGGATCAACATTATTTTTGTCCGGGAACGGTCCCATGCCTAGAAGTCCATTTTCAGATTGCAGAATTACAGAAATGTGTTTAGGAATATAGTTCGCAACTAAGGTGGGAATTCCAATGCCTAGGTTAACGTAATATCCATTTTTCAGTTCTTGAGAGATTCTTTTCGCAATTTCAAATTTAGTTAGTCCCATTTGGTTGATTTATTGTGTTGTTATTTTTTCTATTCTTTTTTCATAATTTGAGCCTTCAAAAATACGGTCAACATATATACTTGGTGTGTGAATGAAATTAGGATCAATAGAACCTGCTGGCACAAGTTCTTCAACTTCTACAATTGTAATCTTCCCAGCTGCAGCCATCATAGGATTAAAATTTCGAGCAGTTCCACGATATATTAAATTCCCCAGCGTGTCACCTTTCCACGCCTTAATAAAAGCAAAATCAGAATCAAACGCTAACTCCATTAAATAGGTTTTCCCATTAAATACTTTTGTCTCCTTGTTTTTAGCAACTTCTGTCCCCACTCCTGCTGGCGTATAAAAAGCAGGAATACCCGCACCAGTAGCCCTGCAGCGCTCAGCTAACGTCCCTTGTGGTATAAGGTCTACTTCAAGCTCTCCATTTAGCAGCTGTCTTTCAAATTCCGCATTTTCTCCTACATATGATGAAATCATTTTTTTTACTTGTCGGGTTTTTAATAATAGGCCAATACCAAAATCATCCACTCCGGCGTTATTTGAAATACATGTTAAGTTTTTAGATCCTCTTTGAACCAATGCAGCAATCAAGTTTTCAGGAATACCACATAAGCCAAATCCGCCTAGCATAATTGTAGCATTATTTTCTACGTCAAATATTGCTTCGGCGGCATTTTTAAATACTTTATTCATAATTAAAATTCATCATCTTCATTAATAACTTTTTTATTATCATCACAATTTAATAATACAGAAACTCCGCTTTCAGGGAAAGGAAATTTTTGGCCTGCAATACTAATTCTGTTATTTTGAAAAACTTGATTCATATAATCTCCCCAAATTGGCAATGCCATCTCTGCCCCTTGTCCTAATCTTAAATCTCTAAATCGTACCGCTCTATTGTCAGCTCCTGTCCACACACCTGTTACTAAATTAGGAACAAATCCAACAAACCATCCGTCCGAATGATTTTGTGTTGTGCCAGTTTTTCCTGCAATTGCATTTCGAAAACCATAATGCCATCGAAGCCTTCCTCCAGAACCTTGATTAACAACACCTTCAAGTAATTTCACTATAATATAATTTTTTTCTTCACTTAAAACTTCAATTTCATTATTAGAAAAACTTTCTAATACAACACCATTCTTATCTTCTATTCTAGAAACAAAATGAGGCTTTACATACATCCCCTGATTAGCAAATGTACTATATGCACCAGTCATTTCCAATAGAGAAACTTCTGCTGTGCCTAAACAAAGTGAAGGCACAGCAGGTAAGTAACTTGTTATCCCCATTTTTCTAGCTAAATTTATCACCTTTTTAGGTCGAACACGCTTCATCAAGTATGCAGAAACAGTGTTTTTAGATTTGGCTAACCCTTCAACTAGTGAAAATTCACCCCCATATTTTTTATTAGCATTTTCTGGGATATAATCTTTATCTAGCCCCCACTTTTCTTTTTCAAATATTACTTGAACATTGGGGACTTTAAAGCAAGGAGAGTATTTAAATTGGTCAATAGCAGTTGCATAAATAAAAGGCTTAAAAGTTGAGCCAACTTGTCTTTTCCCCTCTGCAACATGATCATATTTAAATTGTTCATGATTAATTCCTCCAACCCAGGCCTTAATATGTCCAGTTCCCGGCTCTATTGAAATTAAGCCAGAGTGTAAAAAATAATTATAATACTTAATAGAATCTAAAGGACTCATCATAGTATCTATTCGGTTTTCCCAAGAAAATATAGACATTTTAACAGGTTTATTAAAAACACCTAAAACATCTTCTTCGGAAGGATTGTTTTTTTTCAACTTACGATATCGTTCAGATCTTTTTATTGCAGGCAGTAAAATTAAAGAGTCAATTTGACCAGCTCTCCAACTTGTATCATATGGGGCATTTTCAAAACCTTCCCAATGAGCATAAAATTTTTGTTGCAGTTCCTTAATATGGTTTTTTACAGCATTTTCTGCATATGTTTGCATCTCGGAGTCAATCGTTGTATATATTTTTAGACCATCTTTATATATATTATATTTTTTCCCTGTTTCTTTTTCTTTTTTTTCTGACCAATCACGCATAAATGATCTTAGCGTTTCTCTAAAATAGGTAGCAATGCCCTCATTGTGATCGACTCTATTATAGCTTAATACAATAGGCTTTTTTATTAAAGAATCGCAACTATCTTTGGATAAATAATTATTCTTAACCATTTGATGCAAAACAGTATTACGTCTATTTTTTGTTTTTTCAATTCGTCTAAGAGGATTGTATAGTGATGGATTTTTTGCCATTCCAACTAATGTTGCTGCTTCCTCAATGGTTAGGCTATCGGGGGTAGTATTAAAATAAATTTTTGACGCAGACTTAATGCCGACCGCTAGATTTAAAAAATCAAAACGATTTAGATACATAGTTATAATTTCTTTTTTTGAGTATTGACGTTCAATACGAACAGCAATAATCCACTCTTTAAATTTTTGCTTTACCCTCTCTATTTTAGACGCAGGCCTTTTTGAAAAAAACATTTTGGCTAATTGTTGAGTAATTGTACTTCCTCCTCCTAAATTCTTATTCCCTGTAAGGATTCCTTTTAAAACACGGATTAATGCAATAAAGTCAATTCCAGAATGACTAAAAAAACGCTCATCTTCAGTTGCTATTAAAGCATTAATTAAAATAGGAGATAGTTCAGTATAGTCTACATGAGTTCGATTTTCATAAAAATAGCTACCTAAAATTTCATTATCAGCTGAAATAATCTCGGTTGCTAAATTTGTTTCAGGATTTTCTAAAGTTTTAAAATTAGGTAGCGGGCCCCACATCTCACTAATTGCAAAAAAAACACACATGCCTATAATTAAAATAGGCATAAAAATAGACAACAGAATTAAGGCCTTAATTTTTTTCATATAGTTTTAATCTATTTCAAATCCTAATTTCACTAATCCTTTTAATTTGTTTTGTCGCATACCGTGACGCATTATTAGTAAGTGATTGCCAGAATCTTCAAACAGATAATCTTTTTTAAATATAAAATAATTATCACGTGTTTTCCCAAAACCCCTTCCTAACCACTGACCGTACTTATTAGAAATTAAATACTGAACTGTATCAGAAGCAATGATCCCAGAATCATTTTGTATTTCAACAAGAAAAAATATATTTCTATATGGATAGTCTAAATTATTCCTTAAGAAAAAAGACATGTTTTTTGGCTCCGAATGGTCTAATACGTCAAAAGAAAACAAAACAGAGTCTTTAGAGCTCCAGCTGCTGTTTTCAAAATCATGTAAAAGAGCTTGATTCTGTTTACAAGAGATACTGAACATTGTAAAACAAAGTATTAAAATTATTTTATAACAGTTAAATTCCATGTGTTTTCAGTTTGAGTTTTTAACAAAATCTCTATTCATAATCTTCTTTTTTATTGAGCACTTTCCCCAAGGAAAACGAAAGGTCTAGAAATAATAATTTAGAATTACCATATCGATTAATTGAATAGAAGCAATCATTTAATAAATTAAAAATATCATCGATATTATAGTTTTGAATATATTTGGAGAAATTATCCATGTTAAAGTCTAAACCCCTTAGTATATTTTGTGAAATTGCATTAGTCGTGTAGTTTAATAAGAATCCCTCTCGAAATACTTCACAAGCATGTATTAGAAAGTTAATTTGTGTGGATCTTTCGAGGCCACCAATATTATTACACCAATCTATTAGCTCAGGTATGACGTGTTTTTTTTCTTTTGTATCCGGCTCTATGAATTGAGCTTTTTTATTTTTAGACAAAAAACATAATCTAATCCACGGAATAAACAAATTATATAGTTCAACTATTTCAGAATTAGTTTCTAATTTATTTTGAACAATAGAGTAATTAGAATCACTAGTTAATTTTGGATAATGTAATTTAAAGTGATTTAGCATTAACTTGGCATCAATTTTTTTAAAATCTTTAGTTTGTAATCTAGAGCTGATAGTTTTAAAAATAAGATGATGGTGACTGGAAATTAATATAAATATTGTATTTGAGCGCGGCTCTTCAAGTGTTTTAAGTAGTGCACTATTAGATTCTGAATTCATTTTTTCTGCTCCCCAGACAATAAATACTTTGTAAACACCTTCATAAGACCTTAAGCCTGCTAATTTACACATTATAATTATGTCATTTTTTCGGATTCCAGCCTTCTTGTTTTTACCACCTAGTGATGCTTCCCAGTTTTCCAAGTCCAAATATGGGTTTTTTAATATTGCTTCTTGAAATTGAGGAAATTTAACCTTGCTTTCAGAAACCACTTTTTTAGCAGATCCTGTTTTGGGGACAACTGTTGGATATACAAAGTGTAGATCAGGATGAGTTAGTTTAAACATCTTTATACAGCTACTACAAGTTCCACAAGCATCTCCATCTTTTTTATTATTGCAAAACAAGTATGTTGAAAATGCAATTGCCATTGCTAATTTCCCGGATCCTTTTGGGCCCATGAATAATTGACCATGAGGGATACGATTGCTATCAACTTCCTTGACGAGGAATTGCTTTATGGTTTTATTTCCAAGAACTTCTTTTAAATACATTAATTTAAATTTACAAAATAGATTGATTAAAAGTCGATATATTTGCGAAGGACTTAAGTTTAATAGAAAAGCCAAAAGATAGATGTCTAAAAAAAACAATTCTACAAAAACAGCACTAGTTAGAGTAGATTATAATGTGCCCATCCAAAATGGACAAATTCTAGACCTAAAAAGAATCGAGGCATCCTTACCAACAATTAATTATTTAATAAAAAAAAACACACCGATTATTTTAATGTCTCATTTAGGCAGGCCCCAAAAATCAACTCCCGATTATTCTTTAAAAACACTAATCAAGCCAATAGAAAGGTTATTAAATAAAAAAGTCATTTTCATAGAAAGTCCTCGTAAAATAAGCATACCTACTGGTTGTATTGGATTATTAGAAAATTTACGCTTTTATCCAGGAGAAAAACAAAATGATCCTGTTTTTTGTGAGGAACTTTCAAAATTAGGAGATTTCTATATTAATGATGCCTTTAGTGTATCTCATCGAGAGCACGCTTCAATTTCAGGGATAAAAGACTTTTTCCCTAATAAAACTTATCAAGGCCTATTATTAGCAGCAGAATTGCACCAACTTAACATCTTAAAACAAGACCCGAAACCACCTTACACTATAATTGTAGGAGGCTCTAAAATAGGGTCGAAGATACATATGTTAGAAGCATTTTTGGGGATTGCAGATAATATTCTTGTTGGAGGAGGGATGGCCTTCCCTTTTATTAAGCATTTAGGAGGAGAGATAGGAAAGTCAATCTGTCAAGACAGCGAATTAGATATTGTGAAATCATTTTTACATAAAGCTAAGCGAAGTAGAACAAAAATAGTATTCCCTTTAGATTTTTTAGTTACGAAAGATATTATAAGTAAGGAGCAGCAAAAAATAGTAGAGAGCCATGAAATTCCAAAAGAATTAATGGGGGTTGATATTGGACCAAAAACAATTAAGTTATTTAATAAATATATTATTAGTTCTCAATCCATTATGTGGAATGGTCCAATGGGGGTATCTGAAATTAGTGATTTTTCTCGCGGCACACGATCCATAGCAGAGACAATTAAAACAGCAACAAATTTAGGGACATATAGTCTTATAGGAGGGGGAGACACGGCTTCAGATATCTCTAGATTCGGGTTTGCAAATAGCTTTTCTTTCATTTCAACAGGAGGAGGAGCAATGTTAGAATTTTTTAAAAATCCTAATTTAATCGGATTCAAGAAATTAAAAAAACTTAAATAAAAAAGAAAAATTGAAACAAGATAAATCTATTGAAAAAGATATTAAATGGGAGACTCTTGTTGAGTTTGTTAACTCAAGATTTGGCATGAAAGAGTACCTAGGTATTCAAGCTGTACTTTTTTTAATAGGATTAAATGAATTAGGAAAAGGTTATAAAGAATTAGAAAAAGAGGAACAACTAAACTTATTACACATAGCAATTTGTAGGCTTTTAAGTAATTATGGTTATTATGAATATACGGGAAGAGATAAAGATGGCTGGCCTCACTGGAAAACAAATACAAGCTTGCCTAAATTAAATCCAGAAGAGCAAATAAATCTAATAAAAGAGGCAGCACTATTATATTTTGATGAAGCGGGTATAGATTACTCATCACAATAACTACAATTGTAGTCATTGTTGTCATGCTCGACAAGCATAATTGTGCTTATAACATTCTCATCTTCTTTCAAGTACACATATGTTTCTTGACACAGACTACTATCATTTTCGTCAGAGTTGATACAAGCGAGCACTGTTAAATAAGCTTTTTTTTCAAAACTAAATTGACATTCTCCAGAACTATTTGTTTCACAGACAAGACTGTTGCCATCTAAATCAGTT
>MDSW01150871.1_pt1 | contig 21086 bp, 17 predicted proteins | sample 811171 | NCBI WGS metagenome assembly MDSW01 (sample SAMN05326641, study PRJNA326480) | marine metagenome | isolation source: seawater | place: Atlantic Ocean: North West | collected 2012 | reverse complement strand
TCGCCCGGGGTGCGATGGGCGGGGACGTGCGCGTCGCGCGTTCGCGTGCATCGAAGCGACGAAAACCGGACGCGTATCCGGCGTTTAACTCGTCGCTCGTCACGTGGCGAACGCGCGCGCGCTCGCTCGTCCCCGATCGCGCGGGAACTTTTATTTTTTCACTTTTCTCTTTCGACGAAGTGCTGAAAGAAAAGCATCCATCCCTCCCCGAGCCCCGGGCGCCGTCGAGGCCGTCGACGCGCGAACGACTCGATTACGCCTTGATGAGCGCGTCGATGTCCGCGGTCAGCGCCGCGTTCTCGAGCTTGGGCGAGAACCGCTTCGCCGGGACGCCGTCCTTCCCGATGAGAAACTTCTCAAAGTTCCACGTCACGTCCGAGCGCCGCACGGGCGACCACTGGATCGGCATCGAGTTCGGCTGCGTCTGGTAGATGAAATCCGCGCCGGTGCCGCCGCGGTCGTCCGCGGGGTACGGGATGCAGGACTTCAGGTACGTCCAGAACGCGTGCTCGTTCTCCCCGTTGACTTCCATCTTCTCCGTGATGGTAAACTTCGGGACGTATCCGTCCCCCGGGCGCACGTGCTTGAGCGTGTTGAGAAGCTCGAAATCTTTGTCGTAGCACTGATGGCCGAACTGGTTCGAGGGCACGCCGAGGATGACGAGGTCGTCGCCGTACTTCTCCGCCAGGGCGTTCAACTGAATGAAGTCCCTGACGGTCGTGCCTCACATGGTCGCGACGTTGTTGATCAAAACGACCTTGCCCTTGAACTGCGACAGCGGGAGCGCCGCGCCGTCGACGGGGGATTCTCTCGTGCCCCCGCCGAGGGTCTTGAGCGTGAAGTCGTGAATGGACGACGCCGCGCGCGTCGCGACGGAGCGACGGGACGTCGAACGCCCGACGGTGCGGGAGTTCGCGGCGAGCGCGCCCCGGATGGGGGCGCTCACGGCGGCGCGGAACGCGTGCATCGCGCGCGAAGAGTAACCCTAGGTTACTTTTCTCGTCGCTTTATCGAGGGTATCGCGCGAATTCCGTCGATCCGTCTCGGAAGTCGCGGCCCTCGAGTCGAGCGTTTTGACGGTCTAACGAACCGTGCTTCCGTCCACCGATCCGATCACTCGTGGCACAAAAAAAACATCGCGCAGACGGGAAGTTCGACCCGAGTCGCGTTTCAAACAATCTGTTCAACCCGCCCCGCGTCGTCGTTCTGTTCACACTCGCCCGCGCGGGGTCCGCGTCCGCGACGCGCCGCGACCGCGTGTGTCGCGCCCACCGCAGCGGCCGTCATGGCGTCGACGCAGCAGGCGACGAAGAACTCGATCACGCTCAAGGGCAGCACCGAGATCGTGTCCGAGTTTTTCGGGTACGCCGTGAACTCGATCTTGTTCCAGCGCGGCATCTACCCCCCGGAGTCGTTCGAGAGGAAGCACAAGTACGGGCTCGCGATGCTCGTGAGCACGGACGAGTCGCTGAAGGCGTACTTGGTCAACGTCCTCCAGCAGATAAACGACTGGCTCATGGAGAAGAAGCTGCAGAAGCTCGTGCTGGTCGTCACCGCGGTCGGATCGAAGGAGGTGCTCGAGCGCTGGGTGTTTAACATCGAGACGGACGCGGACGCGTCGGGCGCGTCGGGCGCCGCGACGCGCGCGGAGAAGTCGGAGAAGGAGATCAACCAGGAGATCAGCGCCATCATACGCCAGATCACGGCGTCGGTGACGTTCTTGCCGCTCCTGGAGGAGGCGTGCACGTTCGACCTGCTCGTGTACACCAACGCGGATTCGTCCGTGCCGGAGGCGTGGGAAGAGAGCGACCCTCGGTACATCGCGGAGAACGCGGAGCAGGTGAAGTTGCGGTCGTTCAGCACGTCGATTCATAAGGTGGACGGGATGGTGTCGTACAAGTCCGTGGATGACGACTGATTGAAATTGACGCGGGGGAGAGGTATAATAGAGGTGGGGGTGGGGGAGCGACGGAGGATCGATTAGCGGCAACCGGGGAAGGAAGAGGAGGGCGCGGCTTCTTTTAAAACCAATCAGACGACGAATACGAAGACGAAGACGTGTGCTCTCATCATCGATCAGTCAACCAACTAGTGCTTCTTCCCTCCCCCCTCGACTATCGCGGCCCTCTTCATCTTATCTATCGCGACGTACACCGCGCCCCATATCAGCGGTATCGCCCCCCCCAACGCCAACTCCGTCGACATCGGCAGCGATACCCCGGGCGCGGCGTTCAACGCCTTCAACACGTACCCGAGCACGCCCAACGAGTAATACGTGATCGCCACCGCGGACAGCCCCTCCACGTTGTGCTGCATCATCAGCTGCGTGCTGCTCGTCTTCTTCAGCTCGCTCAAGTTCTCGTTCGACTGCGTGTGCTGCTCCAACGTCAGGCTCGTGCGCATGATCTCCGCGGCGAGCTGCGACGAGTTGGCGACTGCGGCGCGTGTTTTACGGCGTGTTTTACGGCGTGTTCATCAGTCAGTCGAAAGGGAGGGACCCCTCACGCGATCGAACGAACGATGAAACCGATGGGGTGGGCGAGGAGAGACGCCGGGAAGTAAAGTCCTTAAGGATCGGCGTTCACCACGCCAACGGGGTCGTATGGGGACCAGTATGAGATGACGGGACGCGCCTTTATCCAGTCGCCGCTGCGCCGCCGCGCACGTCCTCGTCGCCGGGTTCACCGCCGCGGTGATGAACGTGCTCATCGCGGGGATGCCGCGGATGCGTTCCATCTGCAGGTACGACACGCGGTCGTCCACGATCTTCGCGTACGCGTTCGACGCGGCGAACCTGTCGTGCGCGATCGCGCTGAGCTTCAACCCCGCGGCGGCGAGACGCGTGAGGCGGTTGAGAATCTCTCTCTGCGCGCCCGCGTCGAGCTTTTCCACCCCGTCCATGCTCCGCATGACGTGCTTCAGCTCGTCGTTCAACGAGTCCACGCGCGCGCTGATGCCTTGCGCTAACGGCAGCGCCATGAGCGCGAGCATGCGGTACTTATCGAGCTCGAGCATCCGCTGCACCGCCTTGCCGGCGGCGGAGCGCACGAACGCGCGCTTATCGTTCGCGGAGTGATACGCGACGATGCGATTGAACCCGTCCCCGTGCGCGCGCCAGTCGCTGAAACACCGGAACCGGCCTTTGTCGAGCTCGCATCCGGTGATGACGTCGCTGTCTCCGAACAAGTGCTTCAGCTCGTCGATCACGGACGACGCGGAGGAAGGCGACTCGGCTTCCGCGGCGCCGGCGCCGGCGCCGGCGCCGGCGGCGTCTTCTGAGGGTCGTTCTATACGAGCGTATATCGGGGTGGAGTTCAAAGGCGTCAGAAGCGGAATTCAAAGGCGCCGAGTGCTGGGATCGAAAGCGAAAGACCCTGGGCGGAGAGAATCGCCGGCAAAAGTCCTCAAGGATCGGCGTTCACCACGTCAACGCGGTCGTATGGGGACCAGCGTGACCAGAACGCACCCGACGACCCGTCGCCGCGGTCCTCGTCCGTCATCACCGCGACGTGCGTCGCGCACACGACCCCTCCCGGGATCTCCCTCGCCCACTCCTTCGGCACGAGCGACATCGCGACGTTGTCCGCGTCGAACGGCGCCTCGAGGACGGCCCTCCTCGTCTCCGCGTCCGGAAGACACCGCGTGAACGCGTACGTCTGAATCTCCGTGTGCCGCTCCCATCGCAGCTTCAGCGACGGCGTCAACTCGCACGCGTGGAACCGGCTCCCTCTCGGCGGCGGCGCGACGCCGAAGTGATTCAACAGCGTCACGAGGTGCGCGTAGTCCACGTCGTACGCGACGTTCGGGTCGCGGCTCGGCGAGCTCGGCGGCGCGAGCGGGCACTCGACGCCGTCCACCAACTCCACCGTCTTGTACGACGACGTCACCGCGCTGACGAGCGCCGGGACCTCGAGTCGGTGCCACGGCCGCGCGTGGAGGACCGACGCCGCCTCGAAGCGCTTCGGGTGGTTCACGATGACGTACGGCTCGGGCGAGGACGACGGCGTCGCGGAGAGCCCGCGCGACGACGACGACGACGACGGTAGATATTCAAGATGACGACGCCGCGTCAGCGATCGCGCCCCCGTCGTCGAAGATCCGGACGACGGGCGCTGGCGCGCGGCGGTCGTCTCGAACGCGACGCCGCGCGCCGCGACGCCGTCGCGAACCGAGCCGCTCGCGAGCCTCGCGAGCGCGCGCGCCGCGGCCCTGAACGGCGCCGCCATCCCCGGTGGACGCGCGCGCGGGGGTGCCGTGGGTCCGCGTCGCCGATAGCCGTTTATGAAACCGTCCGAAACCGACACTCGTACTCGGGGCGCTCGCTGATAAGGCTGCGTAAAATATGATCATGGGTCAGTTGAAATGGGACGCGATCAAATATTGAAACCGAGCGGTGGGTGAAAAACGTTTGTCGGGCCGAAAAGCACGCACCGTACAACTAGATACTTCTCGTTCGGGGAAGGAGGGGTGACAGATTCGCGGAGGGGGCGTCCGCGTCGTCACAGCGCCAGGCGCGGCGGACGCGCGCGCGTCCTTCTTCGCGCGCCACCGAACCGCCTTCTCCACCGCGCGAGATGGCGGACGTGTGCCAGATGGCCCCCGCGGTGCTGAGCCCGATATCCCCGAACGAGTCGCGCAAGCGGCGGCACGGGCACGGATACGGCCCCGGCGGGGAAGACGCGGCGCCGTCGACGTGGTTCAAGCGCCACCGGACCGGGGCGTCGTTCGCGCGGCGGCTCCTGCACCTCAGGGGGTTCGCCGTGGACGTGAGACGCGCGGAGGACATCGTCCGGTTCCTGGACCAGTTCCCGCCGGAGCTCGACAAGGTGCGCGCGCGATCTCCGCGGCGCGCCGGCAGCCTCAGATCTTGGCATTCTTTCTTTTTTTACCCTAATTTTCCCCCCGCGCGCGCGACGATCCCGCGCGTCGCGCGTCGCGTTCCCGCGCGGCGCACCCCCCACCCCGCGCGCGAACGTCCGCTGACGATCATATCGTTTCCTCTCGCGCCCCAGGACGTGTCGAGGATTCTCGAGAAGTGCGCGGACGTCGACGACGCGGAGAAGCAGCTCACGGCGCTTCGGTTGACTTTCAGCGCGAGCGGGGGCGAGAGGGGAGGCGACGCGCCCGCGGCGGGCGTGGAGGCGGTCGCCTCCGCGGCGGCGGCGGCGAGGGACGACGCCGACGCGAGGGCGACGGCGACGGCGACGGCGACGGCGGCCGAGGGCGGTGGCGCGGCGAACGCGAGCACGTCCGCGGCGTTGAAAGCGGCGGGCGGCGCCGCCGACGCGATCGGGGACCCCGCCGACGGCGTCGTCCTCTCCGGGGAATGGGTCGGCGCGCTCGTGAACGAGATGTCCGCGTCCGCGGACGTCCCGGACGCGCACGAGCGCGGGACGCGCGTGTTGAGAGCGTTCGAGACCGCGGTCAGGAACGCCGTGGCCCGCGCGGCGGAAGGGGGGGCTGGGCGAGCGCGCGCGCCCCCGCGCGAGGGATCGGAGAGCGCCGGGAACAACGCCGAGGAGCAAGCCGCGGAGCGCCGACGCGTCGCCGACGAGAACGTCATCTTGAAGCGCGGGTTGAACATCCAGACCCAGCGCGTGGAGCAGCTCACGAGGGCGTGCGCGACGCTTCAAGAGCAGATGACGCAGCTGCAGCGGAACAACTACTCGCTCAGCGTGCACTTGAAGGAGGCTATGCGCAGTCGCGGCGGCGCCTTCGACCGCCAACCGGACGTCTTTTAAAAAAAAAGGCGAGGGAGGCCGAGGGAGCGCCGCATGTACCAACACGAAACGGAGTATTATCACGCACGTAGGATTAGATTCGAATCCGCTCGCGCGGTTGTAATCGCACGAAACAAACGACACAAACGACGCCTCGCGGCGAAGTGCCACCGCTCACGGCGCCGTCCTCTTCTTCGCGTCGATCGCGCGTCGCGACCCGAGCGCGCTCTTCTTCCCTCTCCCCTTCCCGCTCCCATCCTTCCTCTCCATCTCCATCTCCATCTCCATCTCCCTCTCCCTCTCCCTCTCCATCTCTCTCTCCCTCTCCCTCTCCCTCTCCTCCTCCGCCGCCGCCGCCGCGCCGCTCTCCGCGACCTTCAGCGCCCGCCGCCACCGCCGCGTCGCCGACGACGCCATCCGCGTCGCGATCGCCCACGCCAGCGGCGGCCGCGAGACGCACAGCGCGTCCAACGCGTCGTAGGCGAGCACCGCCGCGGAGGCGCCGTCGACGGCGTCCGCGACGACGTCCGCGGCGCGGCGGCGGCGGCGCGCCGCGCCGGGGTCCACGCTCGCGCTCGCGCCGCCGCCGTGCTCTAAGTACGCGCCCTCGCCGACGTACTCCCCGGTCGTCTTACGCTCGAGGAGGACGCCTCGCGGGCCGCCGATGCGGACGTCCACGGCGCCGGACGTCACGAAGAGCACGCCGCCGCCGACGTCGCCTTCTCGCAACACCACCTCCCCGGGGGCGAAGCGCCTGACGTCGACGAACGACGCGATGGTCTCGATGTCTTCGTCCGCGACGCCGCTCGCGAGTCCGGCGTCACCGTCGCCGTCGAGACCCGCCGCCGCCGCGTGCGCGGCTTTCAGGATCGTCGCGACGGCGCCGGCGTCGCCGTCGCCGACGGCGACGCCGCCGATGACTTCTCTCGGCGACGCGTGCACGATGTTATCGTGCGCGCGCGTCCCCGCGAGCCGCGCGTACAGCATCAACGTCTTCAAACCCAACGTCGGCGACCGTTTCGCCATCGCCGCGAGATCTTCAAACGCGAACGCGCCGACGATGGTGTCGTCCTCCGCGCTGATCACCGTCCCGCGCCGCACGCCCGGTTGAAACAGCGCGAGCTCGCCGACGACGTCTCCGGCGGCGACGGCGGCGACGACGTCGCCGTCGCCGTTCACGACGCTGCCGCCGCCGCTCATTAAGACGGCGACGAATGTGGGGTGCTGGCCTTGTCTGATGATTTGGCGCCCCGCAGAGACTTTCACGAGGGTCGTTCCATACGAAGCGACGTCGGGGTGGAGTTCATAGGCGTCAGATGGAGTTGAAAGGCATCGCGTCGGGGATTGAAACCGTGGTGTGGGCGGAGAGAAACGCCGGGAAATGTCCTTAAGGACCAGCGCGCACAACGCGAACGGGGTCGTATGGGGACCGGTGTGACACCCACCTTTCACGAGGCTCACGTGCCGCGCGAGAACGTCGATCTCGGCGTCGTCGAACCCGCGGAACGCGGGGCTGAACGACACGACCGCGCGAAGAAGCGAGGGCGCGTCGTCGTCGTACTCGCCGGTGTGGTGGTCGAATAACGCCTCGTCCGTGTGCGTTTTTCTGTGAACAGGGAGAAGCGCGTCGTCCTGAGGAGAATCGACGCGCTCGCTCTCGTCGTCCTTCTCGCGACGGCGCGCGTCTTCCTCGGCGGCCGCGTCGATCGATCGCCACCGCGCGACGACGACGGACGGAAAGGTCCGCGCGGGGGGCTCCGCGTCTGCGGGTTCTTCCTCCGTGCGCCGCTCGTTGTCTTCGTCGCTCGTTTCTTTCTCTTTCTCTTTCTCTTCGTCCTCCTCTTCCTGTTTCTCTTCCTCCTCCTCCTCTTCTTCTTCTTCTTCTTCTTCGTCGTCGTCGTCGTCGTCGTCGTCGTTCTTCTCCTCCACCACGGCTTGTGTCGTCGTCGTGGCGTCGTTCGCCGCCGCGCGCGCGGTCTCTAACCTACTCGACAACTCCCGCGCCATCGTCGCCCCCGCGGCGCACGCGAGCTTAAACATCGCCTCCGGGTCCGCGGCGTTGCCTTCCACTAAACCGGCGACAGATAGTAAAGCACACACGGTATCCGTTTCCGCGACGACGACGTCGCAGCTTTGCTCGTGTGGCCCGTGGACGGCTTCGACGAAATCCTCCACGGACGCCATCTCGCCGACGCCGTGCGAGGTTAACATCTCCCCGGTTTCGTACCCGCCCTTCCAGCTCTCTACTCTCCCTCTCAGCACGATCACGAGCGACCCCGCGAGCGCGCCGGCGGCGACGACGACGGCGCCGACGTCGCCTCTCGCGAGCGTGACGCGCTTGGACATCGCGATGAGGTCAGCGTCCTTGATCTCGTCCCCGAGCGCGCGCGTCGCGTGCGCCGCTCGCGCGAGCTCGAGAAAGTCGTCGTCGTCGTCGTCGTCGTCTTCGTCGTTCAATTTCTTTTCTTCGTCTTCCGAGCCGCCAGCGCCGCGCGGCCGCGGCTCGCGGCTCGCGCCCGTCGCGGAGAGCATCGTCCGCAGCCGCCACTCCTTCAGCTTGCTCGTGGACGCGTGCACGAAGAGCTGGAACAGCTTCATCGCGACGCGCGGGTCCCGCTCGAAAAAATCCACAAAGTCGTCAAAGTGAAACAACCCGACGACGGTCCCTCCGTCCTCGCCGCACGCGATGACGTCCGCGGACCGAACGCCGCCCTCCCACAGCGCCATCTCGCCCATGAGCGACCCGGGTCCGAAGACCCCGGCGACGCGGCGTTTGGTATTCGAATTTGTTGAAACGGTCGTTTGAGACGCGTTACGAACGTCCGCGATCTCGACGCGCGCGGCGCCGGACAAGATCAACGCGACGAAATCCGCCGCCTCGCCCGTTCGCATCACGCGCTCGCCGTCGTCGTAGCTCACGATGCTCACTTCCCGCGCGAGGACGTCGAGCTCGTCGCATGTGAACCCTTTCCAGTGTTGCGACCGACCTTGCGTTTTCGCGATGAGCGCGCGCGCGAGGGCGACGTCCTCGGAGCGCTCGCCGCGAGCTTTGGCGGGCGCGGGCGCCTCCGCGGCGGCGACGCCGCCGCCGCCGCCGCCGGCGGGACCCGGCGCGTCTTCGGACGCGGTCGTCGTCATCATCAGCACGTCTAACGCTATGTTGATATCGTCGTCGTTCTCGGCGATGCCCCCTTCCAGGGGACGCGCGAGCGCGTCGAAGACGAGCGTCCGCGCCGTCTCCCAGAGACGCTCACCGTTCGTCCGCGGTTCTCCCTCTTCGGCGTCGGCGTCGGCGTCGGCGCCGTCGGCGACGACGCCCGCGCGCGTCTTCGTCGCGTCCGTCGCGCGCGCGTCGTCCTCCGTCTCGCACGCCTCTGGGCCTAAACGGCACCGCCGCAGCCGTTTCTCTTCGTTCGCCGCGTCCCTCGCCATCGTCGCGCACGGGGATGGGAAGACGAACGGTCGCGATCGCGCGCGACGCACCGGCGGCAGCGCGTCCGGCGCGTCCGCCGGCGCCGGTCCCTTCAGCGTGTGCCCGCCGAGCTGCCCTGGGACGAGGAGGTTCGCGAGGAAGTCGCTCGCGGACGGACACGACGACGCGTCCGGCGGGGGCGGAGGACGGAAGAGGTCGCGAACGAGCGACTTCGTCGTCGTCGTCGTCGTCGTCGCGGGTTCCGGCGACGATCCCGCCTCATGCGCCGCGCTCGCCGCCGCTCGCGCGAGCGCCGCGGCGCCGAGACGTTTGAGCGTCGCGCGATCGATCCGCGCGTACGATATCTGCCGCGGCGGCGCGGCGCCCTCGTCCGATATCTGTCGCCCCACGTCGTCGTCCCCGGGATCGCGCGCGCGCGCCGCGTCGCCGTCGTCGTCGTCGTCGCAGAGATGCAGCGGAGTTGTCCCGTTTCGTCCCGAGACGGGCGGCGCCCATCGCGCGGTGATCCGGCGCAGCCGCGCGTCCTTCCTCGACGCGCGCGCGCGTTCGCCGCGCGCGTCGATCGTCGCGAGCGCGGGCATGACGTCGCGCGCGCGGTGTCGTGCTGCGCGGCGCGGCGCGCGGGGGGATCTCTCTCCATTTCGGGAACGTGAACCGGCGAACCGGCGTCTGCGTCTTCGCCTCCCGTCTCTCGACTTCAAATCTGATGATGAGACGAGCGCCCTCCGCGTCCTCCTCACAACGAAGCGACGCGCACGGACCGATGGCGTCGTCGACGCGGTCCGCGGGGCGTCTGCTCCGCGGCGTCGCCGCGCTCGCGCGCGGCGCCGCGACGCCCGCCGCGCCCGCGATCGGATCGCGCGCGATGCCGACGATCGCGCGCGGGGCGTCCGTAGGGTTCTTCGCGCCCGGGCGTCGGCATCATCAGCGTCGGACGATGTCCTCCGAGCCGCGCGTCAGCCCGAGCAACGAGCCGCGGGCGCGCGAGGGCGAGGAGGGCGCTCGCAATCCGAACGTGCCGTTGCTCCTCCTCCTCTCGCTCGGGGCCCTGGCGTACAACGCGTACTACTACGGCGCGCGGTGGAGGGCGAAGGATGCGCCCGCGTCGATCGAGCGCGGGAGCGAGACGCGCGAGCGCGCGTCGTCCGCGGCGACGACGCCGGGGGACCGCGCCGCGGCCGCGACGAAGAAGACGCCGCCGCCGGTCGTGATCATCAAAGACGCGCCGAAAGAAGAGCTCGAAGAAGAAGTCACCGAGGAGGACAAGGAGGTGTTCAGGGAAGCCGCGGAGATGCTCCTCGCGGCGAAGCGATCCGCGGAGACGAAGAAGCGCGAGGAGGCGTCGTCCGCGTCGTCCGCGTCGTCCGCGAAAAAACAGTCGCCGACGCCCCGGAGGAAGGACGCCTCGGTCGCGGCCGCGGGGGCGGCGACCGCCGCGCGAAATCGCGCGCTCGCGAAGCACCCGAACGTCGCGCCGGCCGTCCAGAGCGACGACGACGACGACGCGGCGGACGGCGCCGCGTCGCTGACGCCCGCCGCGCTCGTGTCCCGCGCCTTCGACGGCGCCGTCGAGGTGCGTCGCTCGTCGCCGTCGGTCGTTCCCTTTCCCTTTCCCTTTCCGTCCGCCCGCTCGGGGCTGAATACTCAACTACCGTGGGAATCACCGTGCCACGGCGGTCCTTTCACACAGCCAACACGAATCGTCCTCGGGGTCGCGCGTTGCTCAATTTAGCGCGGCTTCGTAACGCCGGTCGTGTCGCGGCGGGTCGTCGACGCCGACGCCGTCTAAAACGCCGGACGACATTTTTTTCTTCTTCCGCTTCTTCTTCGGGGATCGTTCTCTCCTCCCTCGTCTTCAACCTAAACTCACGCCCGCGCGCGCGACGACGCACGCACTCCCTCGTTCGCTCACAGGACGACAAGGAATGGTCCGGGACGTACAAAGCCATGGTGTACCAGGCTGAGGAGGACGCGAAGGCGTTCGCCGAGGACGTCGAACGGAGAGAGAAGCGACACGCCGCCGAGCTCGCGTCGTCGACCGCGGCGCTGCGCACGGAGCACGCGGTCGCGGCCGAGCACGCGGCGAACACGATCGAGGCTCTCGCGTCCGAGGTTGAAAAATCTGAGAGGAGAGTCGCGGCGCTGGCCGCAGAGCTGACGAGAGCGGGCGAAGACGCGGAGAGACGAGCGGAGGAAGCCGCCGCGGAGGCGGAAAAAAACACGACCCGTCTGCTCGAGGAGCAAGCCGCGGCGCTGTCCGCCGCCGCCGCGGAGGCGGTCGTGAAAGAGCGCGCGCACCGCGCGACCATCTTGGACGAGATTCGAATGAAGACGGCGGCGTTGAAGGAGGCGTACGACGTGAACGGGACGGCGTTGGAGCGATCGCATCGCTCGAACCGGTTGTCGCTCGCGGTGTTTTCGCTCCACGCCGCCGCGTCGCGCGGCGGCTCGTTCGAGAAGGAAGCGGAACTCGTCCGGAGCGCGGCGGCGACCGCGGGCGGCGATGCGAGCGACGACGCCCTCATAACGGCCGTGCTGAAGACGTTACCCACGAAGGGTACGCCGACGACGGAGCGACTGGCCGACCGCCTCGAAGACGTGCAACGCGCGGCGAGGGCGTTGGCGCTCGTCCCGGACGGCGGCGGCGGCGGGGTGTTATCGCACCTCGTCGCCACGCTCGCGGCGATGTTTAGAGTCAGTGAGCGCGGCGGCGGGAGCGGCGGCGGGAGCGGCGAGGGCGCGGGCGTGGAGGCTGCCATCGCGGTCGCCGCGGAAGCGATGGCGGCGGGGGAGCTCGCGGCGGCGGCGGACGCGTTGGAGAAGGGCGCCGAGGGGACCGCCGCCGCCGCCGCCGTCGAGGGGTGGGTGAAGGACGCGAGGGATCGGCAGAGGGTCGAGCTCGCGCTGTCTGTGCTGAGGAGTCACACCGCCGCGGTAGCCGCTAGTCTCGCGTGAGCGTAGGGTGTACGAAAGTACTCGTATTCTTTTTTCTTTCTTATTGGAAACGTCCTGTCCGTCGCGAGTCTCGACGCCGCGCCGCGCCGCCGCGTCGCTCATCGACCGCCGCCGCAGTACTGCGGCGGGAGCTCGAAGTCCAGCATCGGCTTCACGAACTCGCAGAAGAAGTTGAACGATACCCCGTTCGTGAGCGTGACGGAGCGCACCGCGCCGACGGGGTCGACCGCGAGCGACGTCTCTTTCGTGACGAGGAGTCTCCGGTTCGCTCTGCGCGGCGCGCTCGCCGCCGTCGGGAGCGCGCTCGCGGGGGCGAGCGCGGCGAGGACGCAGCAGAGGACGAAGAAGAGCGCGAGGCGCGCGCGAGAGAGGTTCATGATGATGGTCGTCGGAGGTTGAGCGTGGCGAGGGGTGCGCGCGAGGGAGAGTGAGGGAACGCCGCGGAGGCGAGCGCGCGTCAGGTCCTGGACGAAAAACGCCGTCTCGCGACGTCGGGTTCGGCTCCGAGGAGCGGAGGCGCCGAACACGAGACCTCGGTCTCGAGCGGCGGTGACGGTACGTGTCGTCGCGGGGCGGAGACACGAGGTCGACGAGCGCGCGAGGAGTTCGGAAGACGAAACGACGGACGATCTTTTGGATCTTTTGGTATTTTCCTCGAGTAGCTTTTCCCCTCCAGCAGTCCGCTCTCTCTCGCTCTCGCCGTCGTCCTCGCGTTCCGATTCGATCCGACGACCGCTCACGTCACGGCGCCACCTTATCGAGCATCGCGCACTGCTTCCAGAACGGCACGAGCTCGTGCGCGGCGGACCACCCGTGCGCGGCGACGGACGGCACCCCCGGCCCCGGAAAGTTGCTATCCCCGACGACGAGCAATCCGGGCAACGGCGTCGACGCCGTCGTGATCGGAATTGTATCCGTGTCCTCGTTGATCCACCCGGTGCCTCCGTACGTCCCCTTGTGCCTCCTCTGGAACCGCTGCTGCGTCAGCGGCGTCCCGACCATCTCGATCTCGACGCGCTCGCGGACGTCCGGGATCGCCTTCTCCACCGCCCGCCACAGCACTTTCGACCGCTCCTCCTTCAACTTTTTGTACTCGTCGCCGCGCCGGTCCAGCCCCTGCCACAAGTCGATCGGCTCGTTCCCGGGCGTGTACGCGTGAATTACGTGCTTCCCCGCCGGCGCGAGGTTCGGGTCCGCGACGCTCGCGATGGACACGAGCACCATGTTCTGCTCCGCGGTGACGCCGCGGGACCAGTCCTCGACGTAGATGTGGTGCATCTCGAGGTCGTCGGGTAGCCCCGTCGCGTCGACGCCGAGGTGCAAGTGCATGAAGCTCGCGCACATCTCCGTGTCGTTTCGCTCTTTCGCCCAACCCGGGTCCATCGCCCCCGCCGGGAGCATCGGCAGCGTGTCCCACACCGTCGCGTTCGAGATGACGGACTTGGACGCGGTGATCTTCGCGCCGCCGCGGAGCGTCACGCCGGCGGCGCGGCCGTCGACGACGTCGATGCGCTCGACGTGCGACCGCAACAGCAGCCGTCCGCCGTTCTTCTCCAGCCCGCGCACGAGCGCGTCCACGATCGCCTCGGACCCTCCGATCGGGAACTCGAGCGTGCTGTTCGGTTTGTACCAGTCGTCGAACATGTACCCGATCTCCGCGGCGAGCGTGCCGCTGGCGGGCGCGCCCGAGAGGAGGAAGCACAGCACCTCCATCCAGTTGCGAATGAACGGGTGCTTGACGTCGTTCGCGTCGAGGAACTTGCTGTACGGCGCCATGATCTGCGGCAGCGCCGGCGCGGCTTGCAACAGGCCGGGGACGAACCTCGCGAGCGTGACCGCCGCGAACGGGTCCGTGCGCACCGCGGACGGAGGCAGCGCCGCGGACGCCGACGCGAGCGGCTTCATGAGCTCCTTCAGTCGAATCCACTCTCGCGCCGCGTCTTCGTCCACGAACTCTCTCAGCACGTCGACGAACTGATCATTCCCGACCTCCGTGAGGAAGCTCCCTTCCGGGAGGTGGCACATCCACGTGTTGTAGTACACGCACGGCAGCGGCTCGTCGAGCGCGTGTAAGACCTGCCCGCACGGGTTCGTCGTCGGCCACTTCGACATTCCCGAGTAGAGCGACGGCCCGGACTCGAACGTGTACCCGTCGCGATGCCAGCTGTGCGCGGCGCCGCCGGCGATGTCGTGGGACTCTAGCACCGTTACCTTCACGCCGTACTTCGCGAGCATCGCGCCCGCGGTCAGGCCGCCGATCCCGGCGCCGATGACGACGACCTCGGTGTCGTGCGACTTGTCCGAGGACGCGGACGACGACGTCGACGTCGTCGTGGCGCTCTCCCCGACCGCCGCGCGGACGCGGTGGCGGGCCGCGGCGCCGCGCGAGGAGGAGGTCGCGGTCGCCGCGCGATGGCGCGTCGGCGCGCGAGCGCGCGGGGTCGCGGCGGTCGCGCGAGCGCGCATCGCGGCGCTGGCGCCGGTCGTCATCGCCCGCTGGGTCGGCGCGCGGACGGAGTGAAGCTGATGAAGATCGACGCGCGCGTTTCTGAGGTTCTCGTGCGTCCAAGTCTCGCAGCGTCACCCATCCCGAACCGTCATCGGGGACGCGACGCCGGCACACCGCGAGACGCGCCGCGCTCGACTCGAGACTCGAACCCCCTTCCCTGTCCAGACGCGGCTCGCGTCGTCGAGGCGGCTCGCGACGCGCGGCGGCACGGCATGATGACGGCGGCGACGACGCTCTCGCGCGCGTCCTCCGTCGTCGGCGTCGGCGCAGGCGCCACGTCGAGGCGTCCGGTCGATCGCGCCGTCTCCGCCGTCGCGACGTCCTCCTCGTATTCGCGCCGCGCGCGCCGCGTCGCGACCGTCCGCGCGGCGTCCAGCCGCACGTCGTCCTCCGCGACGACGACGACGACGACGACGACGCGCTCCGCTCTGGCCATGGAGACCCCGTCCACGACGACGACGGACGCGGACGACGACGACGACAAGACCGGCGTCGTCCCGTCGCTCCGAGAGCTCCGAGCCGCGATCCCCGCGGAGTGCTTCGTCCCGTGCCTGAGGGAGTCGATGAAGTACGCCGCGATCGACCTCGGTCTCCTCGCCGCGTGCTTCGGTCTGTGGTCTCCGCTCGTGGTGGATAACCCGTGGATGCTCCCGCTGTACGCCCCCGTCACCGGGACGATCATGTGGATGTGCTTCGTCGTCGGGCACGACTGCGGGCACGGCAGTTTCAGGTGCGTCAGTTCTACAAACGTGTTTCACCCATAGCTCGGTTTCAACACTTGATCGCGTCTCCTTTCAACTGACCGATGAACTCCACGACCCTCAGCGAGAACAAGTGGATCAACGGCGTCGTCGGTCACGCGACGCACTCGCCGCTGCTCGTGCCGTTCTACCCGTGGGCGTACTCGCACAAGCAGCACCACCGGTTTCATAACCACGAGGAGAAGGACATGTCGCACCCGTGGATGAGCGCGGAGCGGTACAAGGACACGAACGCGATCGTTCGGTGCGCGGCGGGCGGCTCGGTTTCTGGTTTTTGATTTTTCCCCCACCCAGCCAGCCAGAGTTTCATTTTTTGGTTTTCGACCGCGAGTCCCGATCAACCGCTGACCGGTGTCTCGCGTTTCACCCGCGCCTTCACCGCAGGTTCCTCGCGCTCGATCACCCATGGGGCGCGTTTCTCGGCTTCCCCGGGTATCTCCTCCTCGAGCCAAAGTGGAGCAGCACGGACGGCTCGCACTTCAACCCGGCCGGTCGTCTGTTCGACCGCGCCCCCAAGGACGAACGTCTCAAGTGCGCGGTCTCGACGGTCGCGTGCGCGGCGTTCCTCCTCGCGACGTTCGCCGCGTGCGACGGCCCCGCGCAGTGGGCGACGCAGTACCTCGCGCCGTATCTGTGCTTCTCGTGGTGGCTCTTCACGGTGACCTACCTCCAGCACCACGACCACGACACGAAGACGTACAAGGAAGGCGAGTGGGAGTACGTCTTGGGGGGATTAGAGACGATCGATCGCGAGTTCGGGTACGGCGTGGACGAGGCGACGCATCACATCACGGACTGCCACGTCGCGCACCACATGTTTTCGGACATGCCGCACTACAACTTGGAGAAGGCCACCGCGGGGGTGCGGGGCGTGCTCGAGCCCAGGGGACTGTATAAGAAGAGGGACACGAGGGATTTCGCGACGAAGATTTTTGGGTTGCACAAAGACGTCGGGCACTGCGTCGAGCCGGACCGGCCGCGGGCGACGAAGGAGGAGCTCGTGAAGGCGTTGGGGCGGGAGTGAAGGAAGCGTCGAATCGCAATCGGCGTTGTTTATTTTTTTTATCTTATTCAATTCATTTCAATCGTAGTCGCCGCCGCGCTCGGCGCGGCTCATACTTCGCGCTTGCCTGCCCGCCTGCCTGCGCTCTCGCTCTATCAGAACGCCATGTCCCACAGGTTTTTGACCCCGAGGCCGAGCCCGACGTACCGAAGCACCGCGAACGGCATCTGGTACGGATACCCGAGGAGCCCGCGAGCAACCGTGTACCCCACTTGCGTCCACGCCATGATCGAGCACGCGAGGTCGTCCCCGCTGGACTTCGAGGCGAAGTACAGGCACAGCGGCAGGCAGATGGACGTCCACTCCACCTCGTTGAGCTGCGTCGCTCGCACGCGCTTCCACGTCGGGTCTTGCTTGAGGTGGCCGTCCTGCAGCTCCTTGATCTCGGACGTGTCCGGGAGGCGGTACGCTTTTTTCCACAGATTCCCCTTGATCGTGTTCGCGAGGAGGTAGCGGAAGCGCGCGGTGACGTATACCTTCGCGACGAAGCTGTTGGCGCAGATGACCGCGGCGGATTTGAGCGCGCTGAGGAGAAACATCGTTCTAGGCGGAGGGTGCGAGGGGCGGATCGCGCGGCTCGGAGTGAACGCGTTGCAGTGCAATTCAGAATTGCGTCACGAGTGTGTCATACACGCCCCGCCTGCTCGAAACCCAAATCGCGCCGCGCGCCGGTCGACCGTTGTACTTTCGTAGTACGAATCTCCGCGTCGCGACCTCGCGCGCACTCGTCCGGACGCGACCTAGCGCGACCGGCGACGTGAGAGGGGGACCCCGCGAACAGCGCTCGTCGAAGGAACGCGCGCTCGCGCGGACGCGCGGGCGAACGCGGCGGAGGCGGCGCCGCGTGGGGACGGTCCGCGCGCGCGTCGGACGGGACGACGCGAAAAGTTTTTCGCGCACCACGACAGAGTCGTCGCCGCGACCGGCGTCGACGGAGCCGCGACCCCGCGACGACGCGGCGACGACGACGGCGACGCCCACGATGGCGATTCCCTCGCCGTCCGACGGACGCGAGACGCGGCCGTATCGCGCGTCGATAAGCGCGTCCGCGACGACGTGGCGCCGCTCGCACCTGGCGCTGTCGCTCGAATCGCGCGACGGAACCGTCTCCGCGGAGGCGGTCGTGCGCCCGGACGCGACGGCGCTGAGCGTGCGCGGCGACGTCGTCGACGACGACGACGACGACGACGACGACGACTTCGTCGCGAGCACGCTCGTGTTCGGCGGCGGCGGCGGGGGCGCGTGCGTCGACGACGCGCCGCCGGCCGCGGTGCGCGTGCGCGTGACCGGACCGATCGCGACCGTGCACTGGGTGAGCATCTCGCGCGGCGGCGTGGACGCGCCGCCGCCGACGTTCTTCTACTGCGACGACGAGTCCACCGCGTCGAGCGCGGCCGCCGCCGCGGGAGAAGACGACGACGATGACCGCAGACGCGACGTTACGACGATGACGTTCCGCGTGAGCGCCGGGTACGACTCCCCGGCGCGCGCGTCGACGGCGTCAGAATCGGGCGCCACCCCGCGGACGGCGCCGGAGACCCTACTCCCGGCGTCGGCGCCGCCGCCGGCGTCGCCCTCGGCGGCCCCGGCGGCGGCGGCGGCGGCGGGCGCGGGAAGCGCGAGCGACGAATTAAACGACTCTTCTCCCGCGTCGTTCGAGTTCAATTCGCGCGGCGCCGTGGAGGACCCGCGGCGGCGGCTGTGGGAGACGGCGGACGAGGCGGCGGAGGTCCCGACGACGGCGGCGCCGGCGTCGACGCCCATCGGCTCCGACGACGAGGAGGACGAATTCGACGGTCCGTGCGAGGTTGTCGCGACGCCGCTGTTGATGGCGTACACGCGCGCGGTGGAAGGGGACGCCGCGTGGGCGGGGGAGACGCCGGCGAGCGCGTGGGCGCACGCGAAGCCGATCGCGAACGCCTTCGACGCGGCGGCGGCGGAGACGATGACGACGACGAAATCAAAGTCGAAATCGAAATCGCAATCGGAATCGGACTCGGATTCGCCGTCGCCGCCGTCGCCGCCGCGGCCGTTCGAATCCCAGACGCGCGCTCATCGAGAGCTCATCGTCAAGATGCTCCGCGATCGAAAGAGCGCCCGCGTCGCCGCGCGCGCCCTGCACGCGTGGTACGCGACGCAGACGAGAGAATACGCGGAGCGACAACTCGCGGCGGCGACGCAAATCGCCGCCGTCGCGCTCGAGTCCACCGCGGGGGATAAACAGCGGCGCGCGCGCGTTTTAGACCGCGACGTGACGCGCTGCGTGAATAGACGCACGACGCGGGCGCTGGCGGCGTACTTCCGGCCGTGGGCGGTGTTCACGGCGGTGAGGGTGTCGACCAGGCTCGCGTACGTGTCGGAGACGACGACGAACGACGCCGGGCGGAGGACGCTACGCGCGTGGAGCGCGTTTGCCGCGTCGGAGACGACGCGGCGGGCGACCGCTGACCGCATCGCTAAAACGCTCGAGTCTCGGACGTTACGCAGGGCGTTTGCGGTGAAACGCGGAGCGCTCCGCGCGTGGCGCGCCCGCGCGGCGGAGGTTCGAACGACGCGCGACGCGACGCTGGCGGCGCTTCGCCGCGTCCGACGCGGGAGGGAAGCGGTCGACGCGTCCTGGATTCTCCCCACGTCGTTCGCCACGTGGCGGCTCCTCGCGCGCTCGGGGCAGAGCGTCCGGCACGCGACGTCGATATGGAAGTGGACCGTGCGAAACGCGAACGCGAGAGTGATGAAGCTCGCGCTGACGGGCGTCGTGAGAGGGTGGCGCGCGGAGGCGACGGCGAGGACGCGCCGCCGCGGCGCGTTTCTTCGCGCGTGTCGACGCGTCGCGGCCGGGGCGGACGCGCGCGCGATTCGAGCCGCCTGCGAGGCGTGGCGCGAGGTCGCCCGCGACGCTACGACGGCGGCGATGAACGCCGCCGCGGTGACGGTGCAGACGCGCGTCAGGGGGTGGATCGCCGCGAAGGCTTTCGCAGCCGCGCGGCGCGCCGCCGTCGCGTGCCAGAAACGCGCTCGGGGCGCGAAAGCGCGGCGAGACTACCACCGCACGCGCGCCGCGGTGGTGTGCGCGCAGAGTCACCGACGCGGGAAGACGCGACGCGACGCGTTCCTCGCGCGGCGAGCGCTCGCGGAGGAAGAGCGCAGAAGCGCGTGTCTCGAGACGCTCGTCTCCGTCGCGCTCGCCAGGCGCGGTCTCCGGCGTCGGCGAGAGCGTTTCACCCGGTGGCGCACCGCCGCCGCCGCCGCGAAGAAAGTCTCCGCCGTGGTCGACTTCGAGCTCCATCGCGCGGTCGCCGCGTCGACGAAAGCGCGCGAGCGACGCGTTCGATCCGCGATAAAGCGCTGGAGCGAGCTCGCGCGCGACGCGGCGACGCGAGACGCGTGGGTCCGCGCGACGGCGGAGCGACGCGCGACGGCGAAAAACACGGCGACGAAACGCGAGGCGTTGCGAGCGTGGTGGATGGTCGCGGCGGCGGCGGCGGCAGCGGCGGCGGACGACGCCGCGTCCGCGCACCGTGCGGAGATGGCGCGCGCTCGAGGCGAGCGCGTCATCGCGAGAAGAAGGAGAGACGTCGAGTCGAAGTGTTACCGGGCGTGGCGCGCGGCGGCGAGGGCGTCGGCGTCGACGGAAATTGAGATCGCCGCGGGGCTGCGACGTCGCGCGGTTCGAGGCGCCCTCGGGACGTGGAGGCGCAACGCGCGGGGACTCCGCGAGACTCGACTCGCGCTCGATCGCGACGACGTCCGCGCGCGACGATTAAAAACGCTCGCGGACGGACGGTTCGCGCGCATCCTTCGCTCCGGCGTCGGAAACGCCTTCCGGGGGTGGCGCGCGCGCGTCGCGGCGGCGTCGGCGTCCGCGGCGGGGGGGCAGCTCACCGCGCTCCGCGTCGCGGCGGGGGTGTTCGTGACGCGCAAGCGCGCGAGGACGTTAACGCGCGCGTACTTCGCGTGGAAGAGCCGCGTCATGGGCGTCATGGCCGGGCGGCTCGCGCTGCATCTCGTGGTGGCGCGCATCCGGATGGCCAAATCTACTAGATCCGCGTGCTTTCTCCGGTGGCGCGAACGCGTCGTCGCGACCCGGCTCGCGCGCGGCGCCGCCGCGCTGGAAGAGAACGCCGCGTCCTGGGCCGCGCAGCAGATGCTCGCCAAGGAGACGGAGCACCTGTCCGTCGTCGAGGAGATGCAGTGCGAGCACGCGGCGGCGCTCGCGGCGGCGGCGGGCGAAGCGAAGCAGATGGGCGAATTCGCCGCCGTCGCCGCGAAGCGACAGGCGGCGGCGACGCGCTCGTTGGACGACGCGACGCGCGCGCACGAAGCGGCGATGGATCAGACGAGGAGCGCGCACGAGGCCGCGATGGAGCAGGCGAGAAGCGCACACAAGGCGGCGATGTATCAGGCGAGGAGCGCGCACGAGGCGGAGCTCGAGCGCGCGCACGACGCGCACGACGACTTCCTGAGGACCGCGCTCGAAGACGCCACCGCGGACAGCTGGCGCGAGGTCGCGCGCGTGGAGGAGGCGAGGCAGGCGGAGGTGGACGCGCTCAAGGCGGACGTTAAGCGCGTTCTGGAGGCGGGGCGAGCGGAGGCGGACGCGCTCAGAGCGGCGCACGCCAAGGCGCTCGCCGCCGCCGCCAGAACG
>MDSW01162878.1_pt1 | contig 21088 bp, 12 predicted proteins | sample 811171 | NCBI WGS metagenome assembly MDSW01 (sample SAMN05326641, study PRJNA326480) | marine metagenome | isolation source: seawater | place: Atlantic Ocean: North West | collected 2012 | reverse complement strand
GTAGATTGATGCCTCTGTAGCTCAGTGGTAGAGCAGGGCTTTTGTAAAGCTCAGGTCGCAAGTTCAAATCTTGTCGGAGGCTTGTATGAAGATTAATCTTTGGTATTCTAAAGGTATGCAACAGTGGCGTTGGACTTTATCTGAAGAGTTCAAAAATGGCGTCACAAAACTAGAGCAACACTCTGGTCAAAGAATTTATCTACGTGATGCAATGGAAGACGTTGCTAACACTGTAGAGTATATACTTGACATCAAAGAAAAAAAGAGTTAATATGTAAGGGTGTGAAGGAAGTGCTAGAAGGGTGACCCTATATAGGGTTACCCTTTTTTCTTATGATAAATAATCCATAACAAGAACTATAGTGTAATAAGATGGGTCTTTCCAGATTAGATAATTTTCTGAAGTCTTCGCGTGGTACTATTCTTTATGTCGATCCTAACAGTCTGGACGCGACTGATAGTATTGAAAATCAGGGTAATTCTCTGACACGTCCGTTTAAGACGATTCAACGTGCTCTAGTGGAGGCGGCAAGATTTTCATATCAAAGAGGTCTTGATAATGACCGATTTGGAAAAACCACAATCTTACTATACCCTGGCGATCACGTAGTAGATAATAGACCTGGATTAATACCAGATGGAACATCTGGAGCGAGTGTTAATTTTCTTCAGAGAGACGGAAATACAACCACCGACTTCCCACCATTTGATTTATCATCTAATTTTGATTTAGATTCTCCAAACAATGAACTATTCAAACTGAATAGTGTTCATGGTGGAGTTATTGTTCCAAGAGGAACATCGATTGTTGGTATGGATCTTCGCAAAACGAAAGTTCGTCCAAAATATGTTCCTGATCCAGAAAATAATGGTATTGAAAGAACTGCCCTTTTTAGAGTAACTGGAGTATGTTACTTCTGGCAGTTTACCATGTTTGATGGTAATCCAAATGGTATCGTATATAAAGACTATACTTCCAACACATTTGTTCCTAGTTTTTCACACCACAAACTTACCTGCTTTGAATATGCAGATGGTGTAAACAACGTAAAAATTGATGATGGGTTTATTACCAATAGAGATTTTGGTAGAACTGATCTTGATATGTATTATGAAAAGGTTGGTATTGCTTATGGACAGTCCTCTGGTCGTGCAATTGAACCAGACTACCCATCTACCGCATTAGACATCCAACCAAAGATTGACGAATATCGTATCGTTGGTTCTACGGGAGTTCCTTTTAATATTGAATCAATTATTGCTGGAGATGGATCTACCTCCACAAAAACCATCACAGTAACTCTTCAAGAAGATGCTGTTGGATTAGATGTAGACACTCCATTTAGAATAGAGGGAGTAGCTGCTGCTGGATTTAATGGACAATTTGTCGTTACTGACAAAATAAGTGCAAGGGTTGTCAAGTATACTGTTCAAAATGCTCCCTCTGTGGCTTCTCCTGCTGCGACTGGAGCAGTTCTTTCCCTTCAGTCTGATACGGTCACTTCTGCATCACCATATATCTTTAACTGTTCGTTGAGATCAGTCTTTGGTATGAATGGTCTTCATGCTGATGGAAGCAAAGCAACTGGATTTAAATCCATGGTTGTTGCTCAATTCACTGGTGTTGGTCTTCAGAAAGACGATAAAGCATTCGTAAGATTCAACCAAGCAGATCCACCAACAGGAAATTACGATGACTATTTGACTGTTGATAATCTCAGTAATGATTCCCGAGCAATTCATAAACCAGAATATAGAAACTTCCATATTAAGTGTTCAAATAACTCTGTTATTCAGGCAGTTTCTTGCTTTGCTATCGGATATGCAGAGCATTTTGCCACAGAATCAGGTGGTGATATTTCACTGACGAACTCAAACTCTAACTTTGGTGCTAAATCACTTGTCTCTAGTGGATTTAGAAATGATGCTTTCTCTCAAGACAATCTTGGATATATTACACATATAGTTCCACCAAAAGAAGTTCCAATTGCAGAAACGTCTATTGAATTTGAATCCGTAGATGTTGCTAAAACAATTGGATTATCTACTTCTGGTAAACTCTTCATTTATGGAGCATCGAACATTGACGTTCCACCAGAGAATATTATTGAAGGATATAGACTTGGTGCAAGGGAAAATGATGATTTAAAAGTTCTTATCACTGATAGTGGAGTTCCCACAACATATGATGCTAGAATTGTTATGGACGGTTCTACAACAACAGATGGTATTTTTGTAGAACAGAAATCTGCACTCAAATCTTTTAATGTAGAAAGAAGTATTGCTGGTATTAACAGTATTGGTGGATTTAGTCAGGGAAATTCTAGTAATGTTCTCACTTTAACATCTCCACACACTTTTGCTAATGGAGAAACTATTCGTGTTACTAGTGATACTGGTCAGATTCCTGATGGACTTGAGGCAAATACAGTATATTTTGCAATTACTAATGCAAATAGTAATAGTGGATTGACAACTAATGTCAATATTAAACTTGCAAAAACATTCAATGAAGCAGTCAACGGAACTGCAATACCAATTAATGAAAAGGGTGGAGCATTAGTAGTTGAAAGTAGAGTTTCTGATAAAAATTCTGGAGACCTTGGACACCCAATTCAGTATGTTGGAACAGGACTGACAACAGGTTGGTACGTTAACGTATCAACTGATTCTGCTGAAAACAATATCTACTCTACCATTAATTCTCTTGGAACTGCATCTCTTGGTGCTGCAACTCCTAGAACTTTCCTGAGTAGAAGAAATGATAATAGAGGTGCGACTGATACCGTCTATAGAATGAGATATGTTATTCCCGCTATTGAAGGGACAGTTGCTAGACCACCTGTTGATGGATTTATTCTTCAGGAATCAAACACTACTATTGGAGTTTCAACTGCGGAAGTTCAAACATATTTTGGATCTGGTGAACTTGCTAATGAAAATAGTCAAAGGAACTTTAGATTTATTGCAGATGCAACATGGGATAATTCAACCAGCACTGCCTCAATCATTACTGAACTACCACATAATCTGACGGTTGGATCAGAAGTTGAATTGTTCAATGTAAAGAGTTCTACTAATGCTACTGGAGTAGGAAACAGTGGATTTAACCTGAAATATGTTGTCTCTGGTATCAGTAGCACCAAGCAGTTTACTGTTGGTCTTTCAACTAATCCAGGCACATTTACAAGTGATACTTCATCTAGAAATCTGAATCTACCTAGATTCCAGAGAAAGAGATATTCAAACACATACTATGTTTATAGAATCAACGAAAATCAAAAGTATGTAACTGGAAAACAAGATGGTGTTTACTATCTTACTATGGTTAATGCGTCTAATTCTCCATCAGTAAGTGAATTCTCCAGTCAAAAGTTCTCTCAACCAGTTAAGAATTTATTCCCACAAACTAACAGAGACGATCCAAAATCAGATCCAAAAGCAAGTAAATCATTTGCATCATCTGGATTGATCGGAGATGTTACTGTTGATGATCCACAGAGCAGTCTTACCAGAGAAACTCTTGATCAGTATTTGTCAGACTACAGTGTTGGTGTTGGATTAACTGACATTATATCTACAACTGGAACAGCACATACCATTCATACATCCATAGATCATGGACTGAATAGAATTGTTTCTATCTCTACCGTGACTGCTGGTGCTGGATATGGATCTGGTTCTGCTGGAGACATCTATAATGCCAGATTGGTTGGTATTGGAACCTCAGTCACTGGTGTTAATGCTACAGCAAAAATCACAGTTGATGGAAGCGGCACTATTACCGCAGTTAAAATCATGGATGGTGGTAGTTCCTATGGAATAGGAAACACTATGGCAATTGTTGGTATTCCAACTTTTGCACCATTCACCCAGGCAGTCGTTCAAGTAGATAAGATTTATGATAACGTTGGTGATAGTGTCAGAGTTTTAGGAATTACTTCTGCTGCATATTCTGGATATAACAACCTGTATAGAATTACTGAAGTTGGAAGTCAGGGTAATAGTCTGACAGTAGAATCTTCAAATACAATCAGTGGTTTTGTAACCACCGGAATCGGTGCTACTGCGACTTCATCAGCATTTACATATACAACAGGCGAATCAATTATTGCAACATCATACACATATGACGCTGCAACTGGTATTGCTACGGTTGTTACGCAAAATAATCATGGTCTTGCAGTAAATCGCAAGACAAGAATTGCAGGAACAGGACATACGCAATACGATGGAGACTTTATCGTTACCGAGATTCTTGACGATCTCTCTGTTCCAACATATTCGTTCTCTGTCAATGTTGGAGTTTCTACTTTAACACCAACAGCAACCACACCATTCTTTGCATATCATGGAGGAATTGAAGCTCAAGATGGTGCTATCTCTGCTGAAAATGAAAATATTGAAGGAAGAATGGTCCCAACATATGCGGGAATTACTACAACACTTCTTTCAGAGATCACCAGTGCAACTAGTTTCAATCTTCCAATAAGAAATCCAGAGAATACTGACTTTGAGATTGGTGATTATTTGATGGTTGATGAAGAAATCATGCGAGTAAAGGACACCAGAACTTCACCAACTGCTACAATTCAAGTCTTCCGTGGTGTTCTGGGAACTAAGAAAACAACACACTCTGCAAATGCTTATGTCAAGAAGATTAGAGTTAACCCAGTAGAATTTAGAAGACACTCTATCATTCGTGCTTCTGGTCATACGTTTGAGTATGTTGGATTTGGTCCTGGTAACTACTCTACTGCGCTTCCAGACAAGCATGATAGAGCAATTAGTCCTGATGAAGAACTACTGTCACAGTCCTACAAACAGGATGGTGGTATTAACTTCTACACTGGAATGAATGATAAGGGTATTTCATACTCTGGTAACAAGAAACTCAGTACCATTACTGGTAGAGAAGAGATCTTTGATACCCCAATTCAAACTGTAACAGGTGAGGATATCAGTAATCTTCCCGATCTGAACGTCATTTCTCCTGTTGAAGCATCTATTTCGAGAGCACTTCGTGTTGAAGGTGGTCCAGATGGAAAGGTTGCTTCTCAGTTTAATGGTCCTCTGATTGTTAATAACAAGATTACTTCTAATTCAAAGAAGGGTATTGAAGCTACTTCAATGTTCCTGCAAGGCGATGCTAATGTTTCTAGAAAGTATACTGTTGGAATTTCTACTCCAATTCTCAGTGGAAACCCAGGTGATGTAATTAACTTTGCTAACCCAGATGATGGTGGATATCTTGGTTGGGTCTTCACAACAAATAATGAGTGGAGAAGATTTGGAAATATCAGTCTCTCCAAGGAAACTAACATTGGCATCTTTGATCAAGTTGGAGTTGGAACAACCTCACCAGGTACAAATATATTCCAAGTTGGATTTGGAAGTGGTATCCTCAATGTAGACGCTGATGGTGTTGGTATTGGTACAACTGCAAATGGATTTAATCTGAGAGTTGCTGGTGGAGTTAGATTTGATGGTGCTGTCACGGGATCCGATGGAAGTGCTGGATCAGCAGGTGATGTTCTTACTTCAACAGGAACTGGTGTTACATTCTCAAGTCTTGGTACTCTTGCTGGATGGACAAGAACTGCTGCGAATGATGGTATTTACAATACTGATCTTGACTTTGTAGGAATTGGAACAACAACTCCAAGATTTGCTGCAGAAATTGGTGCTGTTGGTACAGCAACAACTACACTTCTGGTAAATGGTGTAGCGAAGTTTGCTGAAGAAGTAGAAACTAAGAATGCAAATGTCCTCGGAATCATAACTGCAGCAAACTTCAAGATGGAAAGTGCCTCTGGTCAAATGACCGCTGGCATTGTAACGACTACTGACTTTAATATTGGAACTGGCGCTACAGTTCTTTCTACATTAGAAGGTCGAATTGGAATCGGTTCTGTCACTCCAACAGTCGCTCTTGACATTGGAGTTCAAACCAAGTTCAAGACATACTCTGAAGAAGTGGAGTTCTTGTCAGTTTCTTCTGGAATTGCTACTGTTGATTTGTCTAAAGCACAGTCCTTCATCTGTACTGCAACTGCTGACATCACAACATTTGAAGTTCTGAACGCACCAAGTGGATCTACTTCATTCACACTTAGAGTTGATCAAGATTCAACTGGTGGACGAAGCGTTGGTATTGATACGTTTAGAGATGGGTCTGGATCACCGATACCAATATATTGGCCAGGCGGATCAGTTCCCGTAGTAACTACGACTGCAAATAGAGTTGATATCTATTCATTCAAATCCTTTGGAAGCAACATTACGACATTTGGTCTTTATGGTGTCATTGGAGGACAAAACTTCGCATGATAGAAAATCAGTATTTCAAATCACTGCCAACAGAACTGGACCTTAACGGTCCAGTTTTATCCTTCTCTCTACAACCAGTTGGTGTAGGAACCACAGTCACTGGATCAGTTACTTTGACTGGGATTGCAACCGCATCTTTTATTGGTATACCTACTCCTGACAATACTGGTAATATAACATATCAATGGTATAAAAATGATGTTGCATTAACTGACGGAACGAATGTTGTAGGATCTGCTACAACAGAACTTACTGTATCAAATTTACAATCTCCCACTGATAATGGTTCCAAGTATTTTTTAAGAGCACAATACGACCCATCTTCTGATACTGGAAATGCTATTAATGAACCCATTGATTCTAATGTTGGTATTGTAACCGTAGCACCTTTGGTTGAAATTGTTGCAGAACCACCAGAGGTTAGACAAATTTCTGTTAATGATACTACAACATTTTCTGTTACTGCAGGATTAACTGATGAATCATATGGAACGGTATCATATCAATGGCAATTAAATGGAGAAAATGTTGATGATGGTGTTGTAACCACTACGACTACAACATCAACATCTGTAGAAACAAATGTTGATGAAACCTTTACGGAAGATGGTAGCATTGTTCTGAATAATGCTAGAAACGTTGTAATTGTTTCTGCTGGAGCAAAAGGTGGATCAGGTGGTTCTGATGCTGGAGGTAGTGGTGCGTCAGGATTCAACGGAAGAGCAGGTAGACTTGGATATATTGATGGATCTAGAACACTTACTTTCAGTATAGGAAAGAGAGGTAATGGTGGTGGTTCTGGTAATCAAAATGCTGGTGGCAATGGTGGTGCGAGTAGTTATGCAAAAGGTGGTAATGGTGGCGGAGCGGGTCAGAATGGATGGTCTGGTGGTGGCGGAGGCGGCGGTGGTGCCACTGCAACCTATGATTCAGTAAAAGGTGGATATACTATTGTTTCTGCTGGTGGCGGTGGCGGTGGAGGAGGATCCCATAATAGAAATGCTCCGTCATCTGCTCCAAATGCAAGAGGTGCTGGATTAGGATTTGGACGTTCGAGAGATGCAATGTCCAGTGATTCTTCATCTCCCGATCCAGGAGATAATGGAGCTACCAAAAATGGCGACGGCGGTGGCGGCGGTGGAGGAGGCGGTGGAGCATCGCCTACCAATTATCCTGGTGCTGGCGGCGGTGGTGGTGATGGACAGGACAATAGTCATGGAGGAAGTCCTGGCAATGGTGGTGCTAGTGGATTTGATGATAGATATGTTAATTTTAATTTTGATGGATATGGAAATGATGGGGATGGATTTGTAAACATCAAATTTACTGGATTAACAGATACAGACACTACTGTTACTAGAAACACGATTGTTTCTGGAACAAAAACTCCAACATTAACCATACAATCGGATACTGTAGGAATTCAAACCGTACAATGTGTCGTAAGTAGTGAAGTTGCAACAAATGTTTCTGTAGCATCTTCGGTAGGAAATTTTGTGACATCCTCTACTACAGATCAATCCAATTTAAATGTAGAGGCAATTGGCATAAGAAACACTGCTACTCTTTCTTCAATCAATTTATCTAATGGCGACTTCACTTTAGAGACAACTTCGGCAGATCCAGATAATGAAGCATATGCAAACTTATATTGTATCTACTCACCAGATCAAGATTTGGAAGTAGAAATGGATCTTTACGGTGGTAGAGGTAAAGGATTTGATGAAGCTGAGGGAACAAACGGACAAGAAGGATATAGATGGTCATCGGGAGCAGAAGGTGGTGAAGGTGGATATTCTAGAATTAGATTTACTATGCAAAGAAATGTTGAATATGTAGTTGCTGGTTTGATTGAAGCAATCAATGCTCCATTTGTCTATAGAAAAGGAAGTTTAATTGCATGTGTTGGTCAAGGTGGTGATGGTGGACATTATGGAAGAGGTGGTGCTGGTGGAGGTGTGTTTACATCTGGAGAAGATGGTCAAGGTAGACTGTCTGGATTAGGAGGAGTTCGTGTTGCTTCTGGTGATTTACCAAATAATGGTATCTTCGGCGGATCTTTTGAAGCTGATCCTTTATTACCAGGAGATTTGCAGGCGAGTGGTGAAAATAGTGGAAGAACCCTAAAATGCACAAAAGGTGAATATTGGGCAGAACAAGGCATAACTGCATGTGGTGATGTTACCGCAGGAAGTAAATTTAGATTATCTGATGGAACAGAGGTCACAAATACCTCATCATCCATAACAAGAGGATATAAAGCAGGATATAATATTATTCAAACTGCTGGAAGTAGAGGTAGTAGTGATGGTGGAAAAGGTGGTAACGGTGCTACTGGTGGAGAAGCAGGATCATCTGGAGGAGGTGGAGGTGGATCTGGATATTTTGATGGAGTGACTATGATAGATAATCAATTGGGTGGTAGTAATTTTACTAAAGCAAAAATAGTTCTAAGAGTTGTAACCTCATAAATAAAGATATAAAATAAGCGGGGGAGAGTGAACCCGAATGGCAGTCAATAAGAATTTTGTTGTCAAAAACGGGTTAGAGGTAAATACTAGCCTCATACTTGCGGATGCTGTTTCCAACCAGATTGGTATTGGAACCACTGCTCCGCAATATACCCTAGATATCAAAGGTGGCATTGGCGTTACAAGCGTCTATGTTGCTGGAGTCACAACTGTTCGCGACAAGTTCAGAGTCGGTACAGGAGGAACTGTTTTCAGTGTCCTTGCTGGACCACTAGGATCTACTGCGGTAGGTGTTGGCACCACAAATCCTGCTTTTTTACTTGACGTTAGATCTCCAGTATCAACTGGTCAGACAGCACTTTATGTTCAAGGTGACATGCATGTCACTGGTGACATCAATCTTGATGATATCAACCTTGATGATGCAACGATCCAAGATCTAACGATCACCCAGAACGTCAATCTAAACTCCCTTGCTGGAGTGACCACCATTGGTGGTTATGTTGACATTAATGATAGTGTTGATATCACTGGAAATATTCAAGTTTCTGGTGCTTCCACACTTGCTTCTTCTGGTGGTATTACAACCACTGGCGGCGATCTTTATGTTGGCGGAGATTTATACGTTCTAGATGACGTTGTATATGATGAGGTCACTGGTAGAAATATCAACATTACTGGTGTTGGTACATTTAACGGTGTTAAAATTGGCGATACTGCAGGTATTGTAACTGCAGCAAGTGCCTCTGGAATTGTCACCTACTATGGTGATGCTTCGTATTTAACAGGTGCTGCTCCTGGTCTTTCAGCAGCAATTGGTATTTCCTCTGGCGGAACTGCCATTGGAACTGGAGTTACAATGGTTGACTTTACTGCAACCAATGCAACTATTACAGCAACAGAAACATCTGCAGGAGTTTCTACCGTTAACATCGCACCAAGCGTTTCACTTGGACTTGTAATCGCACTTGGCGGTTAATAAATACCTCTAACACATAAAGAAAAATGGCAGAAGCTTTTTCAAATTCATTAACAAGGGCGGCGGGCATTGTTACCACTAGCAGTGCTGGTTCTATTGGAATTACTACCAATAAGATAACTGGCATTTCTACTGTTGGTATTGCCATCAGCGATTTGGTTGATAATAGCAACTACATTGCTGGTACTAAAGTCACGGGATTTGGAAATGCCGTTGATCAAGTAATCGTTGATAGAGATTCAACGAACACTTCTGCTACTACTAGTCAGAGTGTCAAGTTCCTTGGAGTAACTACTTCATACAGTTCACCAACTGCCACCAAAACTATTTTAATTGGTGGGACATTTGCAAATAACACTAACAGTCAAGTCAATTTGACTGTAGAGGTTAGAGATACTAGTGCTGGAATCAGTGTTGCAATCGCAAGCAAGATTCCTGTTCCTGCTGGATCTTCATTCGTTATTGCGGACACTGGTAAAACGCTGTTAGAAGGTGATGATGAGTTACATGTCTACTGCGATTCTGCGGGTGCAATCGATACAAACCTCAGTGTTTTGACAGGAGTTAACTGATGGCAGTAGGTAATCAAGGTTACATTGGAAGATCTCCAGATGACTCATCGGTAGTTATCGCAAGACAGGTCTTTAATGCAACTGGCGTAACAACCGATTTTACTTTTGCTGCTGGTTACATTCCTGGTTATATTGACCTGTTCTTGAATGGAACTCGTTTAATTGAGGGTCAAGACTTTACTGCAGGAAATGGTTCTACATTAACTCTTCTGAGTGCAGCAACCAATGGTGATGTTATTGAAGGTGTTGCATATAAAGCATACACTTTAGCGAATGATAGAGTTGGCATTCAGTCCTCTGGTCTTTTTATTGGTAATGCGGAAACATTAAACTTTGTTGGAACTGGAAACACATTTGCTGTTAATGGTTCAACTATTGATGTAAGTATCTCTAGTGGTGCTGCATCTATCATGACTATTGGTGTTAGAGTTGGTACTGCAGTTACCTTTACTATTCCATCAACAAACACTCTCGATGTTGTCGGGAGATCAGGTACAGTTAACGTCCCAGTTTAATCCCTCTAAATAAAAGAAAAGCAAGAAAATGGCAAACAGATTTCCACTTGTAGTTGATAGTTCTGCTTTACAGATCAAAGAGATTCCTGCTAACGACAATCTCGATCTGGCAAATTCTAGTATCGTCAATGTTGTAGACATTACTGCAAGCGGTAATGTGTCGATTGGTGGAACTCTGACGTATGAAGATGTAACAAATATAGATTCTGTTGGTATCATCACAGCACAGGCAGGAATCAAAGTTCTTGCTGGTGGTATAAATGCTGTTGGTGTAGTAACAGCAACCACATTCAGTGGTTCAGGAGCAAACCTAACCAACCTACCCTCTGGACAATTAACTGGTGCTCTTCCTGCAATCGATGGATCAGCACTAACCAACGTTCTTTCAGGTGTTGGTATTCAATCGGGTACAACATATATTGGTTCTGGAGCAACAACGTTAAACTTTGTTGGAACTGGAATTACTATAACAGTTCCATCATCAGGTGTCTCTACAATAACTATCGCTGGAGGCGGTGGTGGTGGAGGGAGCATCTCCACAGATGCAACAACTGTCACTAATGGACAAACTGCTACTTTAGATCTTGGCAGTGCTCAAGATCATAAGATAACTTGCACTGGAACTGTAACGATTTCTTGTACTGGTGGATCCGAAGGCGAATCACACACTGTAAGAATTATTAATTCTGGAACTGCAACAGTTGGATTCAGTACCTACTTCTTGTTCCCGTCAGGCAACACTCCATCATTACCAACAGGTAGCGGAGATATTAGTCTTATTTCATTCACCGTAAACCGAGTAGGAACCGCAGGAACACAACTCCTTGCTGGTGCTTCACTTAACTTCAGCTGAGGAGGATAATTAAATGGGTATTGCAATTCCTCAGGTAGTCACAGAGGACAGGGCATCTGGTGCTCTAGTCATTAATGGTAGTTCAAGATTTATCAAAGCATCAAAATTACATTTAATAAGAACTCCTACATCAGCAGGTAATCAAAAAACTTGGACACTCAGTTTCTGGTTTAAAAAACAGAACATGGGTGATCAACGTGTTTTGTTTAACTCATTTACTGATAATAGTAACAGAGTCATAATAAGGTTCCTGAGTGATAAACTGCAATTTGCTTTGCAGACTGGTGGAACATTTTATGGACTACAGACAAATCAAGTTTTCCGTGATAATGGGTGGTATCATGTTGTTCTTGTTTTAGATACAGCACAGGATACAGACACCAACCGTCAAAAAATTTATGTTAATGGCAATCAAATAGCTGATGGAGATTTAGCTAATAATAGTATCAGTGGTAGTAATAAATATCCAACTCAAAACTCTACTTTTAACTTTAATAATACTGTTGCACACTACATTGGTGCCAATAATGAAAGTAGTACCGTACAAGATACTACATTTGATGGTCGGATATCAAACGTATATCTGATTGACAGTCAAGCACTTGGACCTGAAAACTTTGGATACACTGATCCACTCACAAATACTTGGAGACCGAAAAAGTATACTGGAGCATTTACACAATCAAGTGTTAATACCGGAACAAATTGGACTTCATCTTTAAGCGCAACTAGTGGCACTTTATCAAATGGTGCAAATGCATTTGATGGTAACTTATCAACTAGAGCTCAAACAGCAGGCGCAGGATCAGGAAAAGAATTAACATTTGCTCCACCAGCAATAAACTTTACTACAAGTCTTGAAGTTTATTGTGATCAGGGAAGTAGTGTACCAACCGCTACTTGGAATGGTAATACTGTAAATCCAGGTGGAGGTGCTTGGGTTACTGTATATTCTGGATCAGGAGAATTGAGTTCTACCTATCCGTTAGTTATTAACACTCAAGGTGCAGCTCAATATGCTACTTTAAAAGCTGTAAGAATTGATGGTGAGATTCTCATTGCCAACTTAAATGCTACTGGTGTTAATAGTTTCTACCTTCCAATGGATGGAAACTCACCAATTGGTGAAGATAAATCGGGTGCTCCAAGTCTTAATGATGGAACTAATTGGAGTAGTTATTTTACAGGAAGTCACGATGCCAGTAATGGTTGGGCTAATTTGTATGAGGGTCCCAATGTATTTGATGGAAATTTGAGTACAGCGGCAATTGGAGATGAAAATGCAACAGGATTAACTTGGACAGCACCTGGGGGTATAGGTGCAGATGCTACCACTATCAGGATCTATGGTAATGATGATAATTGTCCAGATGATTATATTAAAATTAATGGCATTAACTATGGTGGTTTAATTACTCAGGGTTTCGGTCCAGACTGGACTGTATTGAAAGGAGCAGGTGCTGTTGGTGCTGGCATCACACAATTAGAATCAGTTTATCTAAGAGATAATGATGCTGGAAATACTCATTATAGATGGAGAGCACTTGAAATTGATGGTGTCGTTCTTGTTGATGGTCAAATAGGTAATAGTTGGACACCAGTAAACTTTGGTGGTTCAGTATCAATTGACAACCCTATTGTGTCTGGTGCAAGACCAATTCTGAATACAACTCAAGGTGGAAATGCTGCAAGACCTGGAGTATTTGGTAGTGATGTAAGTAAAACATACGCGGTTACTGTTGCGTCGGTAGATGGTGGAAACAAGTATCACTTTGATGGAGTAGACAGACCTAATCCTACACTAATTCGTGGTGCAACATACACATTTGATCAATCAGACTCATCAAATGGTGGTGGTGGAACACATCCACTTAGATTTGCTACTGCTGCTGATGCTGCTGGTAGTACAGAATATACTGATGGTGTTGCAACAGCTGGAACACCTGGACAAGCAGGTGCATATACCAAAATTACAGTTCCACATAATGCTCCAGACACCTTATATTATTATTGTACAAACCATGGTGGAATGGGAAGTTCTACTGTCCAAATTACTGATGAGACCAAGGCAGACAAATATGCATCAAGTCTTGTTTTGGCATGTCCATATGCTGGCGATAAAGAAGATGTTTCTGGTGAGATAAATTGTACGGTATCTAATAAGGGATCTGATAACTATGGTTCAATACAGAAGTTTAAAACTGGTGCTTTCTACAATAGCTCAAGATTCTTTGATGGTTCTAATGATAATATAAACTATGCAAGTAGTAGTAGTTTAGGTCTTGATGGTGCATTTACAATAGAAATGTATGCAACTCCATCAGCAAGTAATAATGGAGCTCCTATTTCCAGTAAAGGATATTACTCTGCAAATACTGGAAACTGGTATTTTAGATTTTCTAATACAGGTGGAGGAACACTATCTTTCTTTGCATATCAACAACAATCGAGTGGACAAGAGGTTGCTGTTACAGGTACAGGTAGAACAAATAACGATAGAATGTATCACATAGTTTGTCAGAGAGATTCTTCTAATTTGACAACTCTTCTGATAGATGGTGTCCTTGTAGGACAAGGAACCAATCTTACTCATAATTTAAATGATGGTGCATCGAATGGATTATCAGTTGGTAGAATAGCAAAAAATAATAGTTCTCAAGAGGGTTGGGCTTGGCATGATGGGCATATTAGTGATCTTCGTATCTATAAAGGCATTGCCAAATATGATGTTTCTGGAAAAATTGTAGGTAGTCAGGTATTCACTCCAGCATCAGCAAACCCAGACATTCTTCCAGATTCTCCATCAGGTGTTGCTGCCAAGTCAAAACTGAAAAAAGTTACTGATGGTGCTGTTGCTTTTGATGGTACTAGTGATGAAGTTAATGTTTCAGGTCATAGTGATCTTGCCTTTGGTACAGATAACTTTACCATTGATTGTTTTGCTTATTTTAATAGTTTTGATGATACATATCCAACCGTATTAAGTAAGCTTGTTGGCAGCACTTTATCTTGGATTGTGAGAGTAAAGAATGATGGAAAAGTTGTTTGGTATAGCAAAAATGGTGGTGGAACAAATAATGAAAGTTCAACAACTCCAATATCACTTAAAAAATGGCATCATATTGCTGTTGTTAGAGAAGGTACAGGAACCGACCAATTGAAAGTGTATGTTAATGGTACGGCGGTTCTTACCATGACCGATTCTAATGACTATAACGATAATAGTCCCTTGTGTATTGGAACTCAGGAAGCAGGTGGTGGTAACACTATAAATGGTTTCATTAGTAATGTTCGTATTGTCAAAGGGACGGCACTCTATACTGGTAATTTCCCCCCACCAGGCAAAAAACTGGAGAATGTAACTAACACAAAACTTCTGTGTTGTCAGTCTAGTACTCAACCAGGTGCTGCTGTTACTGCACCAAATATGGGTGGTATTAATGATGGGACGCAGTGGAGTGCAGGTGCTGGACCTAATTTTGAAGCGGTTAATCCAGCAACAGACGGATTTAACGGAGTTGAAAACTCTAATACAAGAACTGATAATGCAAATGTAACTGCAACAGTTACTCTTCCAAAGGAAGTTCCATTTACAACCTTAAAGGTTAGAGGAGCAAGAGATAGTGGAAATGGCACTATTACATTAACTGGAGGAAATGGTGAAGTTGATGTTTCAAGTCAATTTACCTCATCATCTGCTTCTCTAGAAACTGTTACCATTACTGGTGTAACCTCCCCATTGAAAGCAATATCACTTACAGGTATAAGTGGTTCTGCTCAACCAAGATTCTCAGCAATTTATATTGATGATGTTATGTTGGTCGATCCAGCCACACCAATTGGAAACGCAGCAGCAACCAACTTCACTCCATTCAACACTGACATTAACACAGTTCGTGGACAAGAGGGCAATTATGCTACTTTGAATCCTCTTGATCACAGACGCCTCATCAGCGGTCCTTCATATACACTTTCCAATGGCAATCTTACCTGTGACATGGTTGGAGGAACTAATTATGCATCAGGGTCTCGCGGATTTGCTGCATCGACATATACTCTCCCAACTGGTGGTAAATGGTATTGTGAATACTATATGGATAGTTTGGGTAATGATGATATCGCTTTAGGAATTGCTTCTGATATTGTATTGGGATATTATTCAAGTGGATCTAAACCAGGGGCATATATGGTGAGATCAAGTGGAATAATTTATTCTCCAACAGGCCAATTAGGTAGTGATAGTACCAGGGCGTTTATTACTGGAGATCTCATGGGAGTGTCAGTTGATCTTGAGTCAGCAACTAAAAAAATTACATTTTATAAGAATGGTACTGCTGTCTATAATACTACTGTTGATGAAGCCCAAGGACCATTTAAATTTGTTATTGGTTGCGATCCTGGCGGATCCACCGCTTACAAAATTACTGCAAACTTTGGACAAAACCCCTTCAAGTTTTTACCATCGGGTGATTTCCAACCACTATCATCATCATCACTAATACCAGACGCTATTATTACACGTCCTGATAAGTTTGTTGGTGCTACCCTTTATACTGGATCAGGTGATAATGTTTCTCCTAGAGCAATAGAATTACCTCACTCTGCAGATTTAGTCTGGGTGAAGAGTAGAGATCGCTCCTCTAACCATCAAATTGCTGATACGGTAAGAGGAAACAATTCAATTATCGTTTCAAACAACGACCAGTCTGCTAAAAATCCAACAACACAATACACTGGAGGTGGTATTAGCTCAATTAATGGTAAAACTGTTACACTTGAATCTGGAACCAGTGATAATCGCAACTTAAACACAGTTAGTGAGAAAGGAGTTGTGTGGTCCTGGAAGGCTGGTGGAGCACCAACGGCAACTAATGACAACACATCTGGTGCTATGGATGCAAATAGTGTTTCTATTGATGGAGTTTTACAATCAGCATATACGCCATCTGGTTCTCCCAGCATATATCCAAAGAAAATGTCTATTGGAACCAAACAAGGGTTCAGTATTATTCAGTGGGCTGATCAAAATGGTGCTCAGACCTTGCCGCACGGACTCACACAAGCACCTGATTTTATTTTGATAAAAGATTTGGGTGCTTCAGTTAATTGGTCTGTATATCATACGAGTATGGGTAATGCGAAAGCCATGTATTTAAACACTGCTGATGATGAATTTAGTAGCAGTAGATGGAATAATACAAGTCCTACAGCAGATGTATTTTCTTGGAGTGATAATACCTCCACTAATGATCAGATAGCTTATTGTTGGCACGACGTGCCTGGACTACAAAAATTTGGCTATTACATTGGAAATGGTGATGACAATGGAACTTATGTAGATTTAGGATTTAAACCAGCAATGCTATGGGTGAAGTGTAATGATTCAGACTTCCAAGAATGGGTAGTCTGGGACAATAAGAGATCACCGAATAATTTGGTTGATATAGCAATTTACCCTCATAGTAATGCAACTGAAGCAGATAATGGTAGTTCCAGAAAGGTTGATTTCTTAAGCAATGGTTTCAAGTTAAGAAATGGTGGTAGTGGTGCTACTGGTATTGATGGTAGAAGTTATCTCTACATGGCATGGGCAGAAGCACCAGCATTCAACTTGTATGGCGCACAGTCCAATGCACGCTAACCTAAATAACTAAAAAATAAAATGCGATGGCAATAGGAAGACCCGTATCATTAACTAATAATGTTGCTTCTAAAATCATCAATGTAACAGCAACAGCAAATCAAACGCTGTTTACTGTTACTGGTGGTTATAGAATCAATCAACTTGCGGTTTTTCGTAATGGTGTTCGTCTCGCGCAGAGTTCAGACTTTGTTGCAAATGATGGTGCAACTGTAACTCTCCTATCTGCTGCAGCAGCAGATGATATTCTAGAGTTTCAGATTTTTGATGACTTTAGAGTTGCCGATGCCATTCAAACTGCATCGGCAGAGCAGACGATTAATGGTAACTTAACAGTTACTGGAACGATTACTGGTGTCACATCAGTAACTGGTGCCATGGTTGGTATCCAGTCTGCAGGAACTCTTGTAGGGGCAGCAAAAACCCTTAACTTCATTGGAACGGGTAACACCTTTGCAATGAATGGCGATACTGTTGATATCAGTATTTCTGGTGGTGGAGGTGGAGGTGGTCTTGGTACTGCCATTAACTACAGTGACAATACTCCATCCCCATTTAGTTATATTGATCGTTATGCAGAAGTAACTGAAAACCTGATGTTAGATGTTACATCTGCTGGAATAAATACTTCGATTATTGTAGCAGTATCACCAAACGTGGAAGTTAATTCTGGCGTTGCAGTAACTGTTGGTGTTGGTAAGACTATGGTTATTGACGTACTTCAAATCGGAGATCTCTGATGTCAAAATTACAAGTAGATGATATTGTAAATAAGGATGACACTGGTTCTGTGGGATTTTCCCGTGGTGCCGTTGTTACTGGTGTAACAACATCCACATCTTTTGATGGAACTTTGAACTCTAGCAATCTAACTGGAGCACTTCCTGCACTTGATGGTTCTGCGCTCGAAAACCTAAATATTCCAGCAGGTTTTAGTGAATTGGACGCTGCTCTGTTTAACTAAATAACTAAAAAGATATACCAATGGGACTCAAAAGAACGAAATTACTGGGAATACAGTCAGTTACTGGTATTAGTACCGTTGGTATCTTGACGGTCGGCACCACTGCAACTGCTGGCGGCGTTGGCATTGCATCAACCACATACCTGAGAGGTGTGGTGATGCATAATACTGGACTTTCAACTGCGACTGCTGGTCTTTATGTGTATCCTGCCGCAGAATCGGTGTCTGGATATGGAAATACTTCATATAGACTAGCAAGAGTTGACCTCGCGTCAAATGAAACATTCTTCTTTGAGATGAATTACCCATTAGTCTTGGTAAGTCAAGAGAAGATTGTTGTAGATGTTATACAACCAGCAGCAGGAGTTGGAGGAGCAGGTATTGGAAGTGCAGTTAACTTCCAAATCCTTGGCGACACAGATATTTGAGGTGATTAGAAATGGGAGCAAGATCTACTGGTAGTCATCCTACAACAACAAAAGCAGACGGACACCTTTTAGAATATTATAGAAATACCTTCCTTGCTGGTGGTGGATCAAATTCTGGACCTACAGATGCTCAAGGAATAGAAGCATCTGGTGGTGTTATCAGTGATTATACAGAACCTGGTGGTAACATTTATAGAGCACATATTTTTAATTCATCAGGAGAACTTGATGTAACTTCAGTTGGTAGTTATGGCAATACCACTGAATATCTTGTAGTTGCTGGTGGTGGTTCAGGTGGTTATGAAGGTGGTGGAGGTGCTGGTGGTGTAAGAACTAATCTTTCTGGACATCCACTTTCTACAAATAATCCTGCTTTTACTGTAGCTGCTGGTGTAACATATACAATAACTGTTGGTGGGGGTGGTAATTCTAACATTGCTGGACCTGCTGGAACTCCTAGTAATGGTACTCCTTCTCAGATTATTGCACCAGGTCCCACTGTTATAGTTGCATCCACTGGTGGAGGTGGTGGTGGTAGCTATCCTTCAATTGATGGAAGACCTGGTGGTTCAGGTGGTGGTTCTGCAACAACTCCCAACACAATAGGATACGGTAGAAATCCAACAACACCTGGACCTGCTGGTGGTCCATATTCACACACAGAAGGACATCCTGGTGGACCATATACAGGAGCTCCTTATGCTGGTATGGGTGGAGGTGGCGCAGGTGGTCCTGGTCATGGACCTGGCGATTCTCCTGGTGGTGCAGGTGGTGAAGGCGTACAAGTATTGATTGCAGGACCAAACACCACAAGAGGTATTGGTGGACCTGGACCTGGTAATCAAGAGCAATGGTATGGTGGTGGAGGTGCTGGTGGTGCATCACCTGGACCTGCTTCAGGTGGTGGTATGGGACCATACGCTGCTCCATATGCTGGTGGTGGTCGTGGTATCCAGTCTGGACCTACTGAACCTTTGATGTATGGTGTAATGAACACTGGTGGTGGCGGCGGTGGTATCTGGAATGGATCCACTGGTAATGTTGGTGGTGGTGGATCTGGTATTGTAATTGTTAGATATCAAATTGGATCTGTTACTGCTGCAGCAAAAGCAACTGGTGGTGCTATCAGTTACTATGGAACTAAGACAATTCATACCTTTGTAAACTCTGGAACATTTGAAACAAAAGCAAACTGGACATCAGCAGATGTAGAATATGTTATAGTTGGCGGCGGTGGTGCTGGTGGAGAATTTAGATATAGAGGTGGTGGCGGAGGCGCTGGAGGATATAGAACAGGTTCTATTCCTATTGGAGCACATCCAGTATCAAAAGTTGTTCAAGTTGGTGCTGGTGGAGTTGGTCGCGCACAAAATCAACCAACATCTTCAGGTAATGGCAACCCATCATACTTTGGTTCACCTTTAAGTATTGGTGGTGGTGGTATGGGCGGTGCTTATCCAAACTATCCAGGCATACAAGGTGTATCTGGTGGTGGCGGTGGCGGCAGTGCTATTCCTGGTGGTGGTTCCACTGGTGATCCCTTCCCAGGAAATGCTAATGATGATTCTCCTGCAAATGGTTGGGGATATGATGGTGGACCTGGAAGTGCGAATCCAATTGGTGCTGGTGGTGGTGGAGCTGGAGGAGTTGGTCAACCAAATGTACAAGGTAATCCCAATAGAGGACTTGGTGGTACTGGAGTACAAGTTCCTGATACATTCAGAAATCCATTATCAACACCTGGACCACTTGGTGGTGGAATAGGAACACCAGGACCTGCAGGAGGTTGGTATCTTGCTGGTGGTGGTAATGCTGGTGGTTATGGATCTGGTTCAAACCCATTAGTAACAACAACTCGTCCTGCTGGTGGTGGTGGTTTTGGTGGTAATGTAGACACACCCAATTATGCTGGTGGAGAGAATGCTTTGGCTAACACCGGTGGAGGTGGTGGTGGTGCATCATCAACTGATAGTAACAAAACAAGTGGAATGGGCGGTTCTGGTATCGTTCTTATCGCATACCCTTCCTAAATAACTAAAAACATAGATTCATGTCAAAGGTTAGAGCCAATCAATTATCAAATAGAGAGGGAACTGGAGCACCAACAATGGTTGCTGGTGTTGTTGTCACTGGTATTGCCACTGCTACTACGTTTGATGGTAATTTGACTGGAACTGCTACAACTGCTACAAATGCGGTTAATGCCGAGTCTGGTAGTGCATTAGAAACATCCATTAATAGTAAGACATCACCAGGCAAAGCGATTGCATTGTCTATGGTCTTCGGTTGATAAATAAACAAAAGAGGTATTGTAGGTAATGGCTGCTCCAAATAT
>MDSW01072580.1_pt1 | contig 21095 bp, 20 predicted proteins | sample 811171 | NCBI WGS metagenome assembly MDSW01 (sample SAMN05326641, study PRJNA326480) | marine metagenome | isolation source: seawater | place: Atlantic Ocean: North West | collected 2012 | reverse complement strand
TGTATCCACAGCAAATACAGGGCCATATGCTACAAAATTTTATAGATGGCTCAAATATACAGCGAAATGAATTAAGTGCTTTATATGAGCTCTTAGGAGCATTGTTGGGCATGATTTTGATTGCTTTCGTGGTGTATAAAGCACCAATATGGGCAAGTATGCCAATTTCTATGGGAATTTTGGGTAGTATTACATATTATTCTGTGTATTCTTACACCACTAATTTGGTATTATTTGATGCAACTTTTCCTGTTTTAGCCGGCTTTTTGATTTTTACACAGGCAAGTTTCAACAACTTTTGGGTACAATTTAAGTTGCGTGAACAAATTAAAAAGCAATTTGAACATTATCTTGCACCTGCAATGGTTAAAAAATTACAAAAGAATCCAGAACTGTTACAGTTAGGCGGCGAAACAAAAACAATGACTTACTTATTTTCGGATATACGTGGCTTTACACCTATATCAGAACAATTTAAATCAGATCCACAAGGCTTAGGAAAACTCATAAACAAATATATGACACCTATGACGGATCTTGTAATGGAAAATGAAGGTACTATAGATAAGTATATCGGTGATGCGTTAATGGCAATTTGGGGTGCTCCTATAGACACAGAAGACCATGCTCAAAGAGCCGTTGAAACAGCACAGGCAATGGAGCCAGCATTAGAACAATTAAATAAAGGATTACGAAATGAAGGACTTATTGAACTCAATATTGGAATCGGCATCAACACAGGCGATGCCGTTGTTGGAAACATGGGATCAGACCAAAGATTCGACTATACGGTATTGGGCGATTCCGTTAATTTGGCGGCACGGTTAGAAGCACAAACTAAAGAGTATGGAGTATTCTTTATGTTTACAGAACACACCTTAGTGCAACTGTCAAAAATAAATGGATACAGAGTATTATTAGACAAAATTGCAGTTAAAGGACAATCACAACCTGTAAAAATATACACTATATTACAGGATCACAAATACGGTAGGACAGTTGAACGCATGGTTGATTATTATCAAGACAGGCTATGGAGTGATTGTGCTCATCAAATTAAAATTATGAAAGAGCATGGTTGGAACGATACACTTGCTGATTTATATGCAGAAAGAATCTCTCGCCCAATGCCTCAAGGCGAATGGGACGGTGTTGATAGAAAAACTTCTAAATAATTATCTTGGACGCCAAGTCTTTACCTTTGTAAATAAATTAGCATAGTCCAGTAAATCGGATCTTAATGTCTTTAGATGTGTTATTTCTATAGGCAATGGGATATTTCCTGCCTCATATAAAGGACTATAAAAATTTATTATTTTGTCAACTTTTTTCCTATCACCTATAATATCTTTCATTATTCTATGATGCCATTCATTGCTTGTAACAATATCTAATAGCCAGCCATGGTGCTCATCGTGGTCATTATATCTCTTAATCATTTCTTTGACTTCGTAATATATTGCTCTTACTGGATTAATATTTGCTCTATAATTTTTCATCACAGCGGGGTATGACCAATGCTCTTGACGAGTGTATTGGTTTCTTACAAAACCTCTGTATTCATTTAACAAACTTTTTTGTAGACCGTCTGCACTTTGCCTTAGTTCTACATTATAAACATCTATTAATTTATCTGCTAATTTTTTATGTTTTGCAGAAAAATCATTGTAGTTATCTTTCAGATCCAAAATTGTAAATGTCCCATCTAAAAAGGAACTTGGTATTACTTTGTTGCGTCTGAATTTGTTTAGTTCTGTTGTCAGCCGAATAGAGTCTATGTTAATTACATCTCTAGACATGCTGTTATTTATTTAGAATTAATATTAAGGATAGTATGTAGTTTACTTGTGCCTTTATTTCTACCAAGTGTACTTTTTGCACCATCGTGTAATGGCTTAGGCCATTGACCAATGCTCACCCATGCATACCCGGCACTTTCATCATTGAGTGTTGGAATGAATTCTTTATCTGTGACATACACAAAACTATAATACATAAAATTTTTATCATTACTTTGATAAACATCGATAGGATTTAATTTTGTCAATTCAGGAATGATTCCTATTTCTTCTGAAAGTTCTCGACGAATACATTCATATGGAGTTTCTCCTTGTTCCATCATTCCTCCCCAAAACCCCCAAGAATTTTTATGTCTTTTATCGCTGTTTCTTAATTGGAATAAACACCTGCCTGTGTCTTTAGATAAAAATAAAACTCCAGCGGCACTAACACCTTTGTGCTTTCGAACATTTGTTAAAGGATTTAAAGTTTCGAGAATACTTTTTTGTTCTACACGTTCAGACGCCAGAAGCCCGGGTTGTACTTGCCTTCGTAAGTGCTTGTCCATTGTTGTTTTTCCCATTTAAATTGTTTGTTTGTGTATAAATTTTTAACATACTGAACACTATCTTGATTTACAGTTGTAGAAGAATCAAACGACACTACCCATCCAGTTCCATTGTATTCAATGATGTCATCTGCTTCTGCACTAATGCCCCATTGATTACCTCTTATTTCTGACGTAAGTAAATATCTTTGCCCAGTTGCCGCGGCATCTAATACACCGTCACCTGGATAATTTGTAGAACCATCTACTATTCTTGTTATATCATTTAATGTTTCTGTAGGCAATGTATCAGCATCTAAATTAAAAATTAATTTACCAGAGTCTAATACATTTCTTGAAACTGTGCCTGACAGTAAACTTGTAGTGTTATCTACATCATTAGAAATATTTAATTGTAATGAACTACCAGTTGTAAGCGGAATATCATCTATGCTTATAGACGAATTGCTTAATGTACCGCCACTGCCTTGTGGTGCAAGAACTTCTAATAAATCATTCCAGTTTGCTTTGACTGTACCATTATCTTTATAAAGTGTTGCTTCAGTGCCCACAACTTCTACTTGATAGTTGTTAGGTGAAATAGTGTGTAATTCAAAATCAGCATCTAATGTTCTAAAGAAATCATATACGTCTTCGTCATAACCTAAATTTGCTACACTATTGGTATCGTATATATTTGTAATGATTGTGTTAATAATTTTTTGTCGTTTAACTTTTGCTGGAGGACTTACCCATATAGGCAATAAGAATGTTAATGTTGCAACGTCAATAGTTTCATCTACTCCTGCAGGAACACTTCTATTACTCCATTGTATATCTGTTAATTCTACTTCGTATAAACTTGTCCAATCTAGTGGATTGTTATTTTGTTGAAGTTGAATAGCAGGGTTAAACAATATTAAAACTTGTTCTAATAACTGTAATTTTTGGTCAGTATTACCTGTCCATATATCAACATTCATTGTTAAATTATATGGAACAGGCATGTATCTGTCTGTAGTGTATAAATTTCCTGGGAAGGACTGAGCATCTGCATCAGTTTTGTATTGGTTGGTACTGCTATCAAATTGTCTTTCTGCTACTTGAACTTTACCAACTAGCATAGGATCTTGAGTTCTATCTCTAGCAATTAACAAACTTTGTATACTGCAAGATATAAATGGTGTGCTGTTTACTAAATTTTCACTGCCTTTAGTAAGAATATGAGCAACCATTCTTTGCATATCAGCATATCTAACTGGTACTTTATTGTAGTATGTAGACCCATCTCTTACACCTTCGCTTACTTTAAATCCGCTAAAGATTCTCATAAACTGAAGCAAGTATCGTCTAAGTTGTGCATCATACCAGTAATCTAAATTCTGACTCATATTAATCTGCCTTTGGCTTTACTGCCTTACTCATGTTTGTTTTTTCTGCTTTAGTTGTTCCATCTGTATTGATAGTTATATTATCGTTATTAACAAATGATGTAAGTAATTTATTGGCGGCACTCCAAACTTTTTTGTTATCATCACTGATACGTTTCCAAGTACTTCCAACTTTCTTAAACAATCTATTAGGTTCAAAGTCTGTTCTCAAGTAATATTCTCCATCATTTGCATCAAGTGGCATACTGTCACCACTACCAACAATACTAATTCCATTAGGCGGTTCTCCATCACCAGGGAAATATACACCTGGTTTATCTTCCGATTCAGGATCAACATACAAATGTCCACCTTCGTAATATCCAGCATCATACGAAACTTCTGAATTTGCTAACTCAACAACTTTGTCGCTGATAGAAATTTCTGTACTGTAAGTACTGAGTATGTTTCTTAAGTCATCTGCCTCTTCGCCTGTGCCAAGTATATCTCTGTATTCTGGACTGTCTGTGATGTTTTTAAGTTTTACTCTCCACAAGTGAGGCCACCATCTAGGATCGTAACCTTCTGCTGGTCTGCCAGCATCACTTACTACAAAGTATCTATTTACAGCATCACCGCCACCTAATAGTAAATCATCTCGCAAGTGAGGTAATTCTATAACATCACCTGCCATTAAACGTCTACCAAGCAAGTTTGCACATGTATTCATGTGGAATGTCATAAACAATGCATCATTGTTTACAAATAAACCAAATTGTGTTAAATCAAAATCAGGATCTGCTATAGTATATGCACCACGTAATTCATATATGTCTTTGTCATACTTTCTATCTCTATTTTCAAGAAATACAACGTCTTGTATATACAAATCACCTGATCCAATACTTTGAGTGGTGTCATCTTGGTATGTACCTATGTATTTGTGTACATAGACTCCAGTACCACCTGCATTGATTGACTCTGCCGTAACTCTATCTATAAAGTCATAATCGTTGGTTTTGTTCTTGTTCCATAAACTTAATCTTGGCATAATGTACTATTTATCACTTTATATAGTTCTTGACAAAATCCTTGATAATTATTATAATATAATGTTGGAGAGGTGGCTGAGCGGCTTAAAGCACTTCCCTGCTAAGGAAGAGTACGGGTTTACTGTACCGAGGGTTCGAATCCCTCCCTCTCCGCCAGATAAATAATAATGGGGCCGTAGCTCAGTTGGGAGAGCGTCTGGTTTGCATCCAGAAGGTCGCAGGTTCGACCCCTGTCGGCTCCACCATTTTATTATGAAGAATATAGACGATATAATTACGCATGCCATCCTTCAAATATTATTAGAAGCAAGACGGCAAGGCAAAGACATGTTAAGTTTCGAAGAAGTTCTGGAACTGCTTGGCATGGATGATACTTCTCTGATGACAAAATTTGAAAAAGAATCTGTTTTAGTTCTCAATAAAGATATGTTAGACCAAATAGATGATCCTGAAATGGTTGAAGCAATGGTACAATCTTTACAGGAGACAAAACACTAATGCTACACAAAGACTGCTTTATAGATTTACCTGAAATAGAATTACCTTTTACTTATAAAGATATACTTACAGATTTAGATTATGAAATTTTAGAAACAAAGATTTCCCCTAACCATAATACAAAATCTGAAAATATTCTGTGGTTTGGACAACAATCTCAAATTAATACTAATATCAGAGCAAGAGAAGTATCCTTATTAGGTTTGATTACTAATTTAAAAATAATGGATGAGATAAAACATTTTACTAACAAAGTATTTTGTAAAGGCATAATAGAACATAATACCCATAAAACAGGTAAAGTAATCACAGGCGTAACACTAATTACATTTTCTCAAAATACTCCTTGGCATAGAGAAGGTTTTAATCCAGAATGGACATCACCAGACTATGAAGAAAGATTTCATACAGCATATCCTTTTCGAAGATTTAATTATGCTATAAATTTTCCTTTATACACAGAAAACTCGGACACTACAAAGGTAGAATTTGCAAGATTAAAAAGTCCTATAGGAGCAATCGAACAAAATCTTCACACAAAATTACTTGATAATGATTCTCTTGAAGAACAGAGTGACGGTGTAAAAATATCTCCTGCTTTAGATCAAATAACAGATGAGAAGAAATGGCAAAACCATATTGAAGTATTAGATACAAAACACAAGTATGACTGTCCTTATGTAATTAATCTGTCGTCATACCATAAAGTACACACAACTGACGCCACAAGATTAAGTCTTAGACTCATGGGTTCGCATAAATATTGCTGGAGAGACATAGAGACATCATACACTAATGGTCAATTATTAAATTAATAAATGTATAAAGAAAAAGTAACTTGGGTCCATCATTGGACTGATAAAACATTTAGTTTCAAAACCACACGCAACCAAAGTTTTAGATTTGTAAACGGAGAGTTTGCAATGATAGGTTTGATTGTAGATGACAAGCCTTTGTTAAGAGCATACAGTATTGCAAGTGCAAATTATGAAGACCATTTAGAGTTCCTCAGTATAAAGGTGCCCGACGGACCTCTTACAAGTCGTCTACAGCATTTAAAAGTTGGAGACGAAGTCGTAGTAATGCCTAAGTGTACAGGCACTTTAACGATTGATAACTTAACAAAAGCAAAAAATTTGTTTTTACTTTCAACAGGAACAGGTATTGCTCCATTTATGAGTATTATTCGAGACCCTGCAACATACGATAAGTTTGAAAACGTAATTTTAGTGCATACAACTAGAACACATGCAGAGCATACTTACACAGATACAATAAATCGTATGTGTGAAAGTTTTCCTTTAACTTATTATGACACATGTACACAAGAAGATTATAAACGCAAAGGCAGGTTTTGGAATCACATAAATAGTTTTACTGAAAACGGATTTAATAAAGACACGGATCGTATAATGGTGTGCGGTGGTCCTGATATGAATTATGAATGCCGAGATTATTTTGAAAATTTAGGATTCATAGAAGGCAATTTAGGAGAGCCTAATGATTTTGTGTTAGAACGAGCATTTGTAGATTGAGTATTAACGTATTAGATATAAAGCAAGATTATAAAAAGACACCAGTTGAGGTTCTTTTGTTTGCTGACGATTTAATTCCAAAGCACCATTGGGAAATATCTCTCACACATGAACATTTTGCAAACGTTGGCTTCAAACAAATTGAAAAAAGTGAAGTAGAAGACTACTTTAAAAACATGCTAAAACGTTTTCCCCCTGAAAAACGACTACACAGGTATTTAGATGATACAGCATATTATGTAAATCATAAAACTGCCAGACCATATGGAGTTTATAAAATTGCCCATGAAATTAGAAAGGCTGGATACACAGTTCAAGTTGTTGCTCATCCGCATTTCTTAACAGAAGAAGACGTTGAACTTATTATAGATAAGTTTGTAGGCGAAGAAACACTAGTAGTAGGTTCTTCAGGAACATTTCACAGTGGTTATAATCCTTATGCTTTTATAGATTCTATGTTTTTTCCAGTTGCAAGACAAAGACAAATTAGAAAAATGATAGACAAACGTAATCCGAATACTAAAATGATTTACGGAGGGTCATCAATAGGTGAAGACTATCTCCGAGATCCTAATTATGATAGTCCTATGTTAGATGTTGATACATTGTTTGTTGGTTATGGTGATGTAACTATGATAGAATATTTAAATGACCTAAAGGAAGGACAGCAATGGCCCACTTATACAGATAGAGGCAGTAGATTAGATATTCAAAACAGCACAATGAGTTATACAGACGAGGATTGTGTTCAATGGGGAGACCAATTAGGATTAGAAACAGCCAGAGGTTGTATTTTTAAATGTGCTTTTTGTAATTTTGGATTAATAGGAAAAGAAAAAGGCACATATGAAAGAGGGACCAATTTAATTGTAGATGAATTAAGACGTAATTGGGAAGAACACGGTGTTTTTAGATACTGGGTAATGGACGATACGTTCAATGACACAAATTACAAGTTAGAAGCAGTAGCAGAAGCAAAAGAAAAGAGTGGTGTTCCTTTAGACCTTACAGTATTTTTAAGATTAGACCTACAACACCGACTCAACCAAACAGAAATGGTAAAATCTTGTGGAATAAAATCTATTTACTATGGAATAGAAACATTAAATCCAGATAGTGCTATAGATATTGGTAAAGGTTGGCATCCTGATGAGCAAATGGCATTTATCAGAGAACTAAAAGAGAAACATTACCATGATAATATCAAAACATTCACAACTTTTATATGGGGGTTACCATCTGATTCAAAAGAAAGTGTTATGGAAGACTATGATAAGTTATTAGACTTCGAATATAATAAATTTGACCATGTTTATATGAATGCTTTAATGATGAGAGACCCAGAATCATATAAATTACAAACATTAGAAACAGATGCACCCACAGGAAGTGCAATAGACACAGATCCTGGCAAGTATGGTTACACTTTTGGTGGTTTTGATGCGGCCCGAGCCGCAGATCCAGGCGTAAATGTATTAAGAGCATGGAGAAACAAGCATGGATTACGTTATGGTACTGTGAATAAACTGGCAGACAAGTTTAACAGAGAATATAATCGTAAAAAAGGTTGGCAAGAAGACTATAGTGCTTCTCCACCACACAGAATATATGAAGATGCAATACCAAATGATAATTTTGACAAATACCTTCAAAAATATTGGGACGATGTGATGTCTGTACAAGGACATACCAGGTATGACTCAGCAGAATTTTTTGATTCCAATACTCAATCATCTATAAAATTGAAAGCGATAACTAATTAGTATGAAACTACCACATACTTACCCAATACTTCTGGTTGATACTCATAAAATCATAGACAATACAGAAATTACAGCAACATTCACAGTTCCTGAGGACCATCCTGTATTAGAAGGGCATTTCCCACATGTAAAAATATGGCCTGGAGTATATTTAATTGAAGGAATGAATCAAACAGCAGGTATACATGCTTTAGATATGGCAGAAAAACAATTTGAAACATCTGATTTAGAAAACATGGTTACTTTTGTAACAAGTGTAGACAAAGTTAAATTCAGACAACCAGTGTTTCCAGGTGATGTATTAACATATTCTGCAGTTTTAGAAAAGCAAAAACGTGACCATGTGTTTTATAAATGTGGTGTTTTCAAGAACTTACAAGCAGTCGCACAGGCAAGTATAGGGTTAACCGCAAAAAAACTTTAAAATTTACAATTGACATAAGTAAAAATAATGCTATAATATGCATTACAGTGGACTTACGGTGGTATCATACACTGGTAGAATTACTTAATATGTGTTTCGTTGAGGAATACATAACAAAGTAGTTAAACACACAGAGGAGATACTACATGAAAATGGTAAAAACGTTAGGCCTAACGTTATTCGCTATCATTTTTGCCACTGGCTGTGCTGGTAATCAGGCGGCTAGGGATTATTATTTGGCAATACAAGCCGCGGCACAAGAAAATGCCAAGTCAAGTACAGCCAGATATAATGCATTGGCACAACTAGCTCAATCTGGAGATCCTGGAGCGGCAACTGCCGCAACAATGGCAATTGCCTTGTCTCAGGATCAAGTCATTCAACCGCAATATATTGAATCATCGGCTCTTAAATGGGCAGGTGTACTTGCGGCACCAGTGACTACACTTGGTCTTGGAGTAGTTCAAGCCGGTGTTGCCAAGAACGCATCTAACAATGCGGCTCAGGTACAGATGGCAAGTTTTGCTAGTAATGAAGCGATCCAATTAGGACAGCAGAATATGGTGTCCACGTTAGGAGGTCAATGGGCAACTGGAGCCAATGCCTCAAGTCAAGCATTAGTTGATTTAGGTATTGCTGGTTTTGGTGCTCTTAATACAGCAGGCGACCAAACAGTTGCATTAGGTGTAGCAGGTTTCACTGCTAATGAGAACATTGCAACAGTTGGCATGGACAATCTCAATGAGATGGGCCAATATGGCATGACCACAGTTAGTGCAACAGGTATTGCTGGCATGCAAAACATCGCCGATGTTAGTAAGTGGGGCATGGAAGGTATTTGGCTCACTGCTGAAAACGGCATGGATGGAATGGAGGCACTTGGCTTAGCAGGTATGACCAACCTTACTACCCTTGGCACTGAAGGTATGACCAATCTTACTACCCTTGGTACAACCAGCATGGGTTTAGTTGATACGCAAGGTACTAATTTTGCATCAATTATTGCTAATATGCAGGAAACTATCAATCAATTAGGTAGTGATTTGGCAGATCCAATTACATGTAGTCCAAATGCGGACGGCTTGTTTGTTTGCCAATAAGGTAAAATCATTAAAAGGGCGATTATTCGCCCTTTTTTTGTCTTTTAAGTCAAAAATTGCCAATTGACAGCAAAAAAGTTTGAAGTTATAATAACTATCGTTTGTTAACCTTAAAATTAGATTAGGATATGGCAAGAAAGAAAACCAAAACTCGAAACATTTATGTAACTAAAGAACCTGATTGGAAAAAGTTCATGGGTCTCACTGATCCTGAAGAACAAGAGAAGGCTTTTAGGTCAGTTGATTATTTTGTGCATTCTGAAATTTCAACAAAAGATGCAGTAGCCAAATATCGTAAATGGGTTAAAGAAGCAAGTGGCTGGGCACCAGAAGAAATTAAAGTTATTTTAAAAAACCCTGATTGGAGATTTAGCAGTAGTGCCAAGTATGCTTGGTGTTGGGACAAGTTAGGATACATGCCAGAATGTTTTGCAAAGTTTTATGATAAGAAAAAAGATGACCTTATAACAACAGGCAAAGAAGTCGTAGAAGAACAACAAGAAAAGAAGAAAGAAGCAAAACCAAAAATTTCTATTCAAGAAAGAATGCTAGACCAAATAACAGATTTGTGTGGTCAATGGGAAGACTTGATAGATAAATTTATTGAAACAGGAAAAATAAACATAAAAAGTTTTGATCCTGAAAAAGACATGAAAGTTTATGCTGGTGGGGGTGTTATAAAACCTAACCATGCAAAGTTAATTAAGGAAAATTTTACTGCTATACACGAAGAAGCAAAAGAAAGTTTGGCAGGCACATGCGACCAATTAAACGAAGCATACAATTTTATGAACAAAAAAATGAAACAGGATTATGTTGCATTTTTTGAGAAAATTATGAATGCCTGCGATGCTTTAATCTTAACAGGTAAAGCAAATAGAAAACAACGCAAGCCAAGAGCAAGAAGTAAAGATGCTATTATTAAGAAAATGAAATTTCAAGTCAGTGATGGTTCATTAGGAATAGCATCTATATCGCCCACAGACGTCGTCTACGCCAATGAAGTATGGGTATACAATACAAAGACCCGTAAAGTAGGAGTTTACCACGCAAAGAACAAAGACCCACGCAATTTGCAACGTGCTGGTGCAGGTCTTATGGTTAAAGGAACAACATTCCAAGACTTTGATCCTGAGACAAGTGTACAAAAAACATTAAGAAAGCCAGCAGAACAAATCAATAATTGGACTGGAAATGCAAAAACAAGATTTGCAAAAGCATTTGATGAAGTCAAAACCACACCAACAAAACTTACCGGAAGATTGAACGATACTACTATCATACTTAAAGCCTTTTAAAGGTTAAAAGTGATAAATAGTAGTATGGCAACTAAAATAGACCAGATTGGATATAATACACGAGACGAGTTAATCAAAGAACTCGGATTACGTCTTGCTGATGGTATGGTTGATGTTGAATTAGACAGAGACCATTACGACATTGCTATCAATAAAGCAATAGCCAAATACCGTCAATTAAGTACAGGGTCTGTTGAAGAGGCAGTAATTTTTATACAGACACAGGCAGGTGTAACAAAATACACATTGCCAACAGAAGTAATAGACGTTAAAAGATTATACAGACGAGGTATAGGAACCAACAGTGGTGGCGGTACTAACTTTGATCCTTTTGATGTTGCATTCAACAATATGTATATGCTACAAGCAGGACAAATAGGTGGACTTGCTGTATTTGATGCATTTGCACAATACAAAGAAACTATCGGTCGTGTGTTTGGTAGCGAATACAACTTTAATTTTAATAGAAACAGTAAAGAATTAACAATATTAAGAAATGTAAACCATGCTGAAGATATAGCAGTAGGTGTACATAATTTCGTACCCGAGAGTGTATTACTAAAAGATGTTTATGCTAGTGACTGGTTAGCCGCTTATGCCTTAGCACAAAGTAAAATGATGTTAGGAGAAGCAAGAAGCAAATTCCCAGGAGGATTACCAGGACCTGGTGGAGCAACAACATTGAATGGAGATGCACTTAAAAGTGAAGCACTTACCGAAATAGAGCAATTAATTGCAGGACTCCATAATATGGAAGAAGGTAATGCACCACTTGGTTTTGTAATAGGTTAATGTTAAATTGTTTTTGTGAATTTCCAAAATTAGAATCACCTTTTAAACCAGAAGATATTTTTACTGACGAAGATTGGAAGTTGTTCAGCGAAGATTATGAAACTGGAAAAGTAAATTTGCATTCTGGTTCTATCAAGTGGTTTGACGCCAACGATGAAATGGCAAAGGCTAAAGGTGTTCAACGTCCTGAATTTTCTGGTGTAGGATATCCTACAAATAAAAAATTTATGAAACTGCTGAGAGAGTATGTAGGAGACACATTACCAGATGATTTTATTAAACAGATGTGGAAAACACCAATTGGGCAAAAATTATATCCTTGTACATTGTTAGCATGGGGAAGAGATTCTGATTGGCATACTGAAGGAGTTGTTTACGATGTTCAAAAAAATCCCAAGATAGCATCTAAAAGATACAGTACTGTAATAAATTTTAGATTGCTTGGAGATGCAGATAATTCAAAAATTAAATTTGCTGACCCTAGTCCAGTATTACACAACAAAATTAAAGAACTATCTGAAATGTTTGTAAGCAACGATGTACATGAAAATTATTCAGCACAACTACAATCAATATCACATTCAATGTCAAACAATGATGATATGGATTCCAGTGGAGCAAAAAGAGTTGTTTCTTATATAGGAGACTCAGACAAAGAATCAGCCAGTGAAGTTGTAGAAAGGCAAAAAACTCTTAATTATAAAGCCGTAGAGTTTGTAGAAGAAGATGGTTTAGAAATTAGTAGTCCCAATGATATAATAACAAGCCAAAGATGGGAAGATGAATTGAATCCTATCACTGTTAAAGAAGGATTTAATAGTCCATTTATGTTGAACTTGGCAAGATGGCACAAAGTTGTTGTAGGAGATGCAGGCACACGAGTAACTTTAAGATTAATGGCAGATAGAAATGTTCCATTTAGTCATTGGGAAGAAATGGTTGACAACGGAACCTTTTTTAAATAAAATAAGAAAATGAATAATTGTTTTTGCGAATTACCTAATTTAGAAAATCCTTTTACTGTAGAAGATATACTATGTGAAGAGGATTTAGATTTAATTTACAATTACAATAAAGAATCAAGTTTAGGTGCTGATAAAGTACAGTGGCACGACTCAACATCTGATTTTTATGCAGGTAAACAATATAAAAATAATTTTACTGGTGTTGGGTATATCACAGATAAAAGTATTATGCGTACAATGAATGAATTTGTAAGGGATAATTTTCCAGATTCATTTATTAAAAATATGTGGAGAAGTGGATTAGGACATAAAATTTTTCCTTGCACATTATTAGTATGGAACGATCCATCGGATTGGCATTGCGAAGGATTACAATATCCAGCACACCATGATCCAATCATCAGTGAACAACGTTTTAGTACTGTATGTAATTTTAGATTAATTGGTGATCCTGTAAATTCTAGAATTAGATTTGCAGAAGGCGATGAAAAATTACAAAAAGCAACAGAAGAAATAGTAACAGATTATATTAATAAAGATGTAAGTGGTATACAGTCGAAAGATATTTTTAGCAATATAAAGCCACGGTCATATACAAAAGACAAAAGTCTAATGACAGGTAGCCCAAATGATTATTTTTGTAATGCAGAAGTTTGGGAACCACATTTGAACGAAATAGCAGTTAAAGAAGGATTCAATAATCCATTTCTTCTAAACTTGGCAAGATGGCACAAAGTGGAAATAGAAGATAATACACCCAGAGTTACTTTGAGACTAATGGCTGAAAAAGATATTCCATTTAGTCATTGGGAAGAAATGGTTGACAATGGAACCTTTTTAAAGTAACTTAAATAGAAATAAAGATAAGTAAAAAATATGCTAATAGGTATAACAGGATTTATAGGATCAGGTAAAGACACAGTAGCAAATATGCTAGTTGAAAACGGTTGTGTGCAAGATAGTTTTGCCGCACCACTCAAAGATATGTGTGCAAGTGTTTTTGGTTGGGACAGAGATATGCTAGAAGGCGATACTGTAATAAGTAGAGACTTCAGAGAAACACCAGACATTTATTGGACTAGAAAACTAGGAATAGACAATTTTACACCTAGATTAGCATTACAACTTATTGGTACAGAAATTATGCGTACCCATTTTAATCAAGATATTTGGTTAGACAGTTTAGAATATCGCATAAGAAAACAAGCAAATAATGACAAATGTATTGTTGTAAGTGATGCTAGATTTAAAAATGAGTTAGATTTAGTTAAAGAATTAGGCGGTGTTGTTATACATGTTATCAGAGACGAGTTACCAGACTGGTATGAAACAGCAGTAGCGGCTAATAAAGGTAGTGTACCTGCCAAGCATACAATGGAAACGAGGTATCATTCTGTACACGCCAGTGAATGGAAATGGGTTGGATATGATTTTGACTATGAAATCCAGAATGACAGCACATTAGAAGACCTTAATATCAAAGTAAACAATATTTGGCAAGAAATACAAAATAATACCAAACTTAGGCTTATAAAGTAAAATTTCTGTATTTATCAATCCCCATTAAAATTTGATTCTGCCCTTGCGTAATAATACCATTTACCCGTTTATTTGATAAATATTCATACTAACATATAATACTATGTAGAAATTAATTAGGAGATTATAATGGCAGAATTAGTATCACCTGGTGTAAGTATTAGTGTAACCGACGAATCGTTTTACGCCTCGGCCGGTGCCGGTACAGTACCTTTGATTATCATTGCAACTGCAGAAGACAAAAGCAGTCCAGATGGAACAGGTACAGCGGCTTTCACTAAAAAAGCAGAAGCAGGTAAATTAAAATTAATTACGAGCCAAAGAGAATTATTACAAAACTTTGGTAATCCATTGTTCTATAGCAGTGGTAGTACAGCCTTAAATGGTTATGATCTCAACGAATACGGCTTACTAGCGGCCCATAGTTTCTTAGGACTTGCCAATAGAGCATACATCGTAAGAGCAGATATTGACCTTGGTGAATTAGAAGCATCAAGTGTTGCTCCTACAGGCAAAATTGCAGATGGCTCTTATTGGTTTGATACTGCAAGTTCATCTTTTGGACTTAGAGAATACGATGGTAGTGCGTGGGTTAAGAAAACCGTATCTGTTGTAGATTCATCAGACATCAATAGTGCTACAGGCGGTCCAAAAAGAGCATTCGGCTTAAATGGAGACTATGCAGTAGTGGCTAATACAGCCGCTGGAGGCACAGCATCTAGTGTTAAATACTATGAAAAATACAGTGATGACTGGTACGAAATCGGATCAACAAGTTGGGATAGTGCTACAAGTAGCGATTTCCAATTTGGATCACACCTTTCAGTTCCAACACTACAGAGTGACGGCGTAAGTGCTTTAACAAGTGGTGATGTTTTCATTCAAAGAACTACACCTAACACAGGTGCAAGTCTTTCTGTAAAACTTTACAGTGGAACAAGCAAAACATTTAGTGCAGTAAGTAGCCCAATATATGGCTCAACAGATTTGGCATATACAGACATTGGTCTTGCAAACGTAAAAGTTGGAGACGTAATTGCAGTTTCTGGCGATACAGCAGAATTATCACTTAAAAGACATAACGGTAACAGCACCGTTGTAGGAACAGGTGGAAATATTTCTGCAGGTGTTGACGTAAGCGGAAACAGTTCAATCCAAATCGTTTATAACGGCACAACAGTAAACGTTACTTTGGCTAATACAATTAGTGGTAACGCAACAAACTCTACGGCGGAAGATGCTGTGTTTGATATTAACGCAGGACTTTCAGGTGCAGGAGTATCAGAAGTTGTTGCTAGTGAAGGCTCAGCAGACAACGTTGTACTTACTTCAAGCACAGGTAGAGATATTGCAGTAAACAGTTTACATTCAGACTTCGGACCAAGTTCAATTGGACTAGGATCAGGAGCCGCAACAGCAAACATCGTTTACAGTAACTTTGCAGATTTAAGTTACCAAGCAAGTAAAACAACAATTACAGGTACATTAGCAGAAGGTACTTTCTGGTATGATGCTACAGTATCTAAAACAAACATCGACGTACTTGAAAATGACTCAGCAAATGGTTGGGTTTCATTCTCTAGCGATTTCCAAGTTACAGCAAGTGAACCTTCAACACAATCAGGTGGTGGTGCTTTATCAAGCGGTGACCTTTGGTTAGACAGCGATGACACTGAAAACTTCCCTGTGTTCTACAAATATTCAGGTAGTGCATGGGTTAAAGTTGACGGTACAGACCAAGTAACAAGTGATGGTATTGTTTATGCAGACTTCAGACAATCTAGCACATCAAGTTTAGATGCTGATGCTCCTGCTAACACTTCTTATCCAGCAGGAATCTTAGGATTCAACAAACGTGCTTCAGGTGGTAATGTTAAAGAATATAAAATTAACTACACACCAGCAGGCACAAACATTGGTAATGTTTGGGTAGACGCAAGTGGTAATAAGACAGACGGTAACATGTTTGGCTTAAGAAAAGCAGTACACAACTTGGTTAAAACAAAAATGCAAGCCGCTATTGTCAGCAATGATGACATTAGAGCAGAAACAAATTCATTTAACTTGATAACCTCTCCAGGTTATCCTGAGTTGTTGGATGAAATGATTGCTTTAAGTGGCGACAGAAGAAATACAGCATTTGTAGTTGGTGATACACCGTTCAGACTAAAAGCAGATGCTACAAGCACAAAAAACTGGGCAACAAACGCCAACAATGCTAGTGAAAACGGCGAAGATGGATTACTTTCAAGTTCTCCATATGCGGCAGTTTACTATCCAAGTGCTTTAGCAACTAACTTAGACGGTACGAACGTTGTTGTTCCACCCTCACATGTTGCTTTAAGAACTCTTGCATTTAATGACCAGGTTGCTTTCCCTTGGTTCGCACCAGCAGGCTTCCAAAGAGGTCTTGTACAGAACGCAACTTCAGTTGGATTTGTTAATCCAACAGACGGTGAATATGTTCCAGTAACACTTAACGAAGGACAGAGAGATACATTATACTTGAACAAAGTTAATCCTATTGCTCAGTTCCCAGGTAGAGGTTTGGTAGTGTTTGGTCAAAAAACACTTAACCCAACTGCAAGTGCGTTGGACAGAATCAATGTTGCTAGATTAGTTGTTTACATCAGAGAAAGACTTGACGACATCGTTAAGCCGTTCTTATTTGAACCAAACGACGACATCACAAGGCAGAATGCTAAAGGTGTAGTAGATGGATTCCTATCTAATTTGGTTGTTCAAAGAGGATTGTATGACTTTGTTACAGTTTGTGATAATTCAAACAATACTCCAGCAAGAATCGATAGAAACGAACTTTATATTGATATTGCTATCCAACCAGTTAAGGCAATTGAGTTTATCTATATTCCAATTAGAATTCAAAACACATTGGGTTCAACAGGAGCATAGTACGTCTTAAGTAGATTGAGATAAAACTAAAGAAAAAAGGGCGGTTTTACTGCCCTTTTTTTGTGTCAATTAAAACGTACTTTAAAAAAAATTGGCATAATTTGATAAATAAATGTAACGTAAGCCCAACAGTGGTTTATAAGTTAGGAGAAAACAAATGGCATTATTTGGAAACAAAAATAAATTCGGTGTTCCTGTAGATGAAGCCGGTACCGCTGGTATTTTGATGCCTAAACTCAAATTTCGATTTAGAGTTAAGGTAGAAGATTTCGGAACGGCTAATAGAGCTACAGAATTCACACAGAATGTCATGAACGTTAGCAGACCTAAAATAAACTTCGAAGAAGTAGAAATACATTCTTACAACAGTAAAGTTTATGTACAAGGTAAGCACACATGGGAAACTGTGCAAATAGTTATTCGTGATGACATTCAGAATACTGTATCTAGACTTGCTGGTAAACAGGTTCAAAGACAATTAAACCACTTTAATCAACAGTCACCATTGGCTGGATCGGATTATAAGTTTAACACTAGACTTGAAATACTAGATGGTCAAACTACAGCACCTATGGAGACATGGGGACTTGAAGGTTGTTTCTTGCAGAATGTGGATTACAGTGATTCAGACTACACAACTAACGAACCAGTAACAGTAACATTAACAATTAGATTTGATAATGCTGTACATGTACCTGGTGATAGTGAAGGTGGTGGTTCTACTGTAGCAGGTGGATCAGGTGAAATATTCCCAACGGATAACATCTTCCCGTCTACAGCAAGTGACGAAACATAATAACAGTTAAGAGCAAAATATGGATCTTTATAAGATATTAGTTAATAAACTGATTGGAGATGTAATTTATAGAGACGGTGATTATTTTGCATTTGATGTTAACCATGCTAAACCTTTTAGCCCAGTAAACAATCCTGTAAGGCAGAAATTTAACGGGTATGTCAATTTTCACTTTAACGGTGACATTGATATACCCGGTATTTCGGACCTAAGAGAAGCAGGAGTACCAACTGTACTGAGCAGTTTAATTAAAAGTTCCTCAGTACCAAGTGCAGAAATTCAAACCGACGTCAAAAATCAGTACAATAAAAAACGAGTTACTATAACTCATGCTGAATACAAACCTATTAGTTTGTCAGCATATGATACAGTTGATAGTGCTTGGGTTATTCTATTGATGAGAATGTATTCACATTTATTCTCTAATCCTTTGGGTCAGTATGATATTGATGCTAATAACAATGCAATACCAAGAAAAATTCCTTATGATGTAGTACCTGATAAAATACCAACTGGTAGTTCTGAAGGTCCTACATACGGGTTCAATCTTGGATATTCGGATAACAACCAAGGCTACAATATCAGACCAGGTAATGAAAAATACATGGTATCACACATAGATATTGTTTACTATCATGCTCAAAGAGCCATGAAGTATACTTTGTTTAATCCAATTGTTACTAGTTTTGAAGTTGATGGATTTGACCATGCTGACAGTCAGCCTGTTATGATTAATATGGATATTCAATACGAAAACTTTTCAATCAATCCTGTGGTAAATGGTTTTATAGCAGAAGAAGATATGAAACGTTTTGTAAAATATGGCTCTCAAGATGATTATAAAAAACTTAGAACCCCAGGCCAACCATTAGGAGATGGTAAGGCAAATGGTTCCAATGCTAGTAAAGATACTAGAAGTCAGCCAGCATTGAGAAGGAGAGAATTAAACTTTTTAGCACCTCAATCAGGAGGAAACGAAAGTAATAAATTAGGCACAGATCAAAGCAATGATTTTTGGAACACAGCAGGAGGTTCTGACTAATGAAAAGTTTATACGAAACATTTGGCAATGAAGTAAACTATGAAGTTAGAAGAGACAAGGTTGTGCAATTCTTAGAAAACAGCACAATTAACTTTCCTTTACCTGAAGCAAGTGTAGACATACTCACAAATATGTTAGACCAATCAGATTCTGCAGGCATAGATGCTACCAGAATTGACATGGTAAAAGGACGTTTAGAAGAAGTAGGATTTAACAAAGTTACTGCTAATACTCTTGCAGTTGCATTGATTAAGATTGCACAAATTCAAGGAGTTCATCCTATATCATATTTCGAATTAAACGAAGACAGTATAAAATTAGCAGAAAATACTTATAAAGCACTAAATAAAATTAGACCAAAAGGTAATCTAGTTGGTCTGAGTGTGGAAAAGAAAAATAAATTCAGTAAAATCTCAGACTTAATTAGACCGTAAGGATAGTTATGTCTAGTCGATATTCACAAGGACAATATGTAGTTCAGAATCCAGACAAGTATGTTGGCGGTGCAATGCCCTTTGCAAGAAGCAGTTGGGAAACAGCATTCATGAGATTTTGTGATAGTCACCCAAACATACTAAAATGGGCAAGTGAAAATGTAAAAATTCCTTACAGACATCCTTATACAGGTAAAATTACTAATTATGTTCCTGACTTTATGGTACAGTATCAAGATAAAAACGGTACCACAAGAGTTGAACTTATCGAAATCAAACCCAAAAGCCAAACAGTTATAGAAAATGCAAAAGGCAGGGGAGATAAGTTTGCTACTCAAGTAAATGCCGCAAAGTGGGAAGCCGCTTATGCATGGTGCAAAGCAAAAGGCATACATTTTAAAGTAATAACTGAAGAACAGATTTTTAGAAAACCTAAAAGAACAACTAAACCTAGACGCAAAATGCGTTGATAAAACAATGAAAATAAAATATACAAAAACTCCAAGGAACGTAATCGAGTTTGACGAAGATGTTCCGGCTGATTTAGATCCTACAGACGTTGTAGAGATTTTTCAAACACCTTTGACTGGTTCATTTAATTGGGACTACACAGTTCAAGACAATAGAATTAAAAAGTTATATGAATTAGGCAAACAATTAAATTGGAATGTAGAAGTTGATGTTGATTGGACTCCAAAGTTTACAGGAATTGGAGACGAAGAGTTTGAATTTGAGAATACTCAGTGGGATAACCATACAACATTTAAAACATTTGATAAACAAACACGTTTAGAGTTCTTTAAAGACTTAAACAGTTGGGCAACAAGTCAATTTTTACATGGAGAACAAGGAGCATTATTGGTAGCATCGCAATTAGCCAGTTGTGCGCCGACCTATAACGCAAAACTTTACGCCGCCAGCCAAACATTCGACGAGGCAAGGCATGTAGAAGCATTTAACAAGTATTTGCAACAAAGATTAAAACGCAGTTGGCCCATTGGTCGAGCATTAAAAGGTCTACTGGACAAAATTTTAACAGATCCTAGATGGGATTTAAAGTTTATTGGTATGCAAGTTGTAATTGAAGGCTTGGCACTTGCCGCCTTTAATGCCGCCAAAGAAGGCACTAATGATCCTGTGTACAAACAAATGTTAGAATACATTATTAGAGACGAAGCAAGACATGTTACGTTTGGTATTAACTATCTTAAAGACTATGTTACAACATTAAGTGAAGAAGATGTTATG
>MDSW01208616.1_pt1 | contig 21097 bp, 17 predicted proteins | sample 811171 | NCBI WGS metagenome assembly MDSW01 (sample SAMN05326641, study PRJNA326480) | marine metagenome | isolation source: seawater | place: Atlantic Ocean: North West | collected 2012 | reverse complement strand
TTCACAAACATCCATCACTTTAGGTGAAATTGCATCGAGTGAGGAAATCATTCTTTCTCTTGTTTTTCCCGAAAATACAACGGCAGAAACAACAGCCACAACTACAATTACAGTCGAACATGAAAAGGTAGGAGAACTGCAGAGTTTCACCATCCAAACAACTGCAAAGGGGGTCCTTTTGTGGTCCCTCATTGATGCTGAACAAAATTTAGGAGCGGATCAAAAACTTTCGATGAAAGTTGTCCTTCTCAATCAAGGAAATTATGATGATGGATTGCAGGTTTCTATTTCAAGTTCGCACATGACAAATTTCACCCTCATCCCGCCATCAGGGGCCATCTTTGAAGATTCAGAGAGCATCCGTTCCTTTGAAATGTTTCAAATTCCTCGAAATAGCGAATGTCACTTTCGTGCGTGGGCCCTTGTCCCCCAAGATATCAGTACTGGAGGTAATCTAGAAATAAACATCAAATTGATGAGTATTTCAGATGATGATCAAATTTTTTATGTAGGCTTTAACCAATCAATTCCGGCAGTTGGAGATGATAATGCTGAGAAGTTCTTTTCTGTGGACGTTGGTTCTTGGGCCAACACATTAGGGGCCATCATCGCTGCATGGTGGGGTTTTTGTGCATCTCTCCTGCTTGCTTTGTTCGTTGTCAAAAAAGCGTATTCTGATAGAAAAAAACGCTTGCAACCTCTCTTCAATGCTAGTACAGAATCTGATGAACCCAAAGGTTCAGATTTGAACATGATACAAAAAACCGCTCCTGAAATTTCTAAGGAGCAATTTACTCAAGCCTTTTTGGCTCAATCAAAACCTTTGGAACCAGCCAAACAGCCAGTTTCGGCGGACATCATATCTGCTGCTTCAACAATCATCGACCACCACGGGGAGGAAGATATGATACACAAAATGAATACTCTCGCCCATGAAATCAGTTCAACAGGCCCAAAAACTCTACATGAAGCCAATGAAAGTCTCGACCAACAAACACAAAATACAGGATTGTCTGAACTCGATTTGTGAGATGGGAAGTTGGTATCGACGAGGCGGGACGTGGACCCGTGATTGGACCATTGGTCATCACAGGAATCAAAATTCCCGTTAACCAAAAATCATATCTTGAAGAGATAGGAGTAAAGGACTCAAAAAAATTAAGCCCGAAACGCAGAGAAGAATTATACCATTTATTACAAGCAAACACAAACTTTCAGATTGTTCAAGTCATATACACGCCTGCTGAAATTGATATGGCGGTGAATAGCATTGGATTAAACATGCTTGAAGTAGAAGGCTTTAGTGAAATCCTCAATCGTCTAGGACCAATTGATGGCACCATTATCGTTGATGCTTGTGATGTAAACACTGAACGGTTTGCTAAAAGAATCATATCGCGACTCAAACATTGGCCAAATGGCACGAATATGATTTCTGAACACAAAGCAGATGATAGGCATATTTCAGTCGCTGCTGCAAGCATTATCGCCAAATATACCAGGGATAAACACGTCAAAGAACTTGAACATTCCTTTGGATTTGAAATCGGTTCAGGTTATCCCAGCGATCCAAAAACCATCGAAATACTACCAAAACTCATGCAAGAAGAAGAACCAAATGAGCATCTTCGTTGGTCTTGGAAAACAGTGAAGAAAAAATGGGAAGGCGATTTACCCAAAAGAATGGCTAAAATTCAAGGTCAAGAAACGCTGTTCTGAAAAACCTCACCCGAATCCCTCATCATGGGCTGGGAACCAGAACCGAGCATAAAACGCCTGATTCGTAATCTCGCATTGCAAAATGCTATGCTATACGAAGGGGAAGGAAAAGTTGGTTCTGTGATGGGAAGAATCATGGGTACCCTACCAGAACTACGCTCTCACGCAAAAGATTTGGGTGCGCTGATAGGTCGGCATGTAAGTGAGGCAAACGCATTAGCAAAATCCGAAGGAATTTCTCACGTACGAAGCATATTAGAAGAACAGGCTCCGGAGTTATTAGAAAAAAAGAAACATGTGAAAAGAACGGGATTACCTGACCTTCCAAATCCAGTGGATAAACCGGTGTTTCGCTTTGCACCTAATCCAAACGGACCACTCTCATTTGGACATTCAAGAGGCTTAGTAATCAACGCAGAATATGCAAAACAATTGAACGGAGAATTGATTCTCCGCTTTGACGATACTGATACCACCGTGAAACCTCCGATGATTGAAGCTTATGAGATGATCATGGACGAGCAAGAATGGCTATGTGGATTCAAGGCACAGCGTGTAATTATTGCAAGTGAACGAATGGAAAAGTACCACGAATATGCGCGAAAATTGCTCGTAAATGGTTATGGATATGTGTGCCGATGCTCTTCAGAAGACTTTCGTGAATATAGAAAATCAAAAGAAAATTGTCCTTGTCGAAATCAGGAAAATTCAGAGGCAGAAACTTTGTGGGAAATGATGAATGATGAGAATGGATTCCAACCAGGAGATGCAGTAGTTAGAGTAAAAACAGACATGACATTACCAAATCCCGCACTCAGAGATTGGCCTGCATTGCGTATCCAGGCTAATTCACATCCTCGTGTTGGGAATAAATGGCGTGTTTGGCCATTATTGGATTTCCAATCTGCAGTAGAGGACCATTTACAAGGCGTGACCCACATCATACGAGGAAAAGATTTGATGGATTCAACAAGGAAACAGAAATGGCTGTACAATCACTTTGGATGGAATTACCCAGAGACCATATATTGGGGTCGCGTGAAAGTACATGAGTTTGGAGGATTTTCAACATCAGGCATGAAAGAGGATATCCTAGAAGGAACCTTCACTGGTTGGGACGATGTCAGACTTCCAACACTTGGAAGCCTGAAACGGCGAGGTATTCGAGCTGAAGCCCTGCAATCATTTTGGATTGAAATTGGTTTGACGCAAAAGGACATCTCGGTACCACTCGCCACACTCTTTTCCCATAATACCAGCATCATCGATCCTTCAAGCCCACGATTATCTTTCGTCCGAGATGCAATTGAAATTGAATTACAAGGAGAATATCCTGTCCATATTTCCATAGATGCCCATCCATCAGAAGATCTTGGCAAGAGAGAAATTGACATTGAAAATCATATCTTTCTCGAGAAAGCTGACCTAGGAGATGTGAGATTGAAGGATTTTTGTGACATCTCAAAAGAAGGAACTGTAGAATCGATTGAAAGATCGGATAACAGAAATATCGTGCACTGGGTTAGCGGTGGACGCAAGACTACGTTATTGACTCCACAAGGAAAAGAGATCATTGAATCTGAAGGTATTTTAGAAAACCATCAACTTCCAATCGGCACGATTGTTCAGTTAGAACGAATAGGATATGCTAAACTTGAGGATGAGAAACTGATATTTTTACATCCTTGATTATTCATCCAAAGAACGGATGGCTGGCATGTTGTCCAATCTTGACATCGCTTGTCGATAATCATTGGGTGAGAAATATCCTGAATAGGCGCCATCCTCATCTACGGCTACGACCGCTTGAGGTTTTCTTTCATTGATTATTGGAAGAACATCGGCTATCTTTTCTGATAGTTTGACTTGTAATACATCTAATTCCATGGCTTCACCACATGTGGCGGAACTTAAATCCATACCTTGGGCAACAGCCTTCAGAATTTGATGTGTGCCCATGACTCCTTTGACGCTTTCACTCTCATCCAAGACGATGAGAACGCCACCTGGCATATCAATAAGGCGCTTCGTACCCTCTACAATGCTATCATCTACACCAACGGTAGTATGTTCATCTGTCAAAATTAAATCACTGATTAATGCTTCACCCACAGTTCCACCTATCTTGCCGAGTCAGTTTTGGTTGATGAATACTCCCTCCAAAGAGTTATGAAAGATAAGCCATATCATTAGCCATGGCGATAGACCGATTGTTGACCGGAAACATATCTCGCCAAGTCAAGGAATTGATGGCTACAGAGGACTTAGTCGTTGAGACGTTTCGTGATTTGGTGAAGGACGAGTTGAAGACCTACGTTCGAGATAAAATCGAAAAGGATGAAGAACTCAAACAAGAACTCAAAGAAGCCGTTTCGTATTATTTCCACGCAAAGGCCCGCTCTCTATATGCTGAGTTGAAGGCTACAAGGGCAGCGACTCGCCTCGGATTACGCATTCTACCTGATGAAATACAAGGGGAACTTGGAGAAGCACTCGTAGGCTTATTTGAAAAAGAGTTGGGCGACCTCCTTGAGAAGGCTTTGTGAACAAGACGGGCTCAGTTAGCCGCAGAGTTGATGTGCCGGCCCGTCTTCAGCAGACCGGTGAGAGAGTGAGAAAAGGATTAGGCATCGTCATTTTGATGCTTTTTCTAGCCACAATACCTCTGCCGATGGCTTCATCCGCCACAACATCTGAATCGAGTGAAGTCACACTATACTTGAAAGGTGCCGGCAGTGAAGCAACATTGACTCCCTTTCAAGTTGAATTATCACAACTTCAAGAATCGGAATCACTCGCAAATGCTGTGAATCAAGATGTCGAAGTTGGTTCATGGTCCCTTGGAAAAATGGCTTCGGGAGAGATTGAAGACTACATATGGTCCCTCGCGTTAAATTACAATTTAGAAGGCGCCGCAGGCGCTCAAGTTAACGGGACCGTTGAGGTCCGGATTGGTGGAGAGACCTTTACTGGTCAAACCAATCAGGGTGGACAATTTCTAACCCAGGGTACAGGCAGTCTGAATGTAGACATTCCCGTGGAATCCGCCGGAACTTCAGCGGATAAGGTAACGGTGACACTCTATGTATCCGCATTATTGTTCAGTGCTCCCAGTGGTCAACAAAGCCTGACTTTTCTATGGGGAGATGAAGAACACATGAGCTATATTGAAGCCAGCATGCCCTTGCTCGACATGGATTTTGAAGAACCTGAAACTGAAGGAAAGAGCGTATACATTCACCTCTTCATGGAGAGCCCATGGGGTGATGCCATGGCTACTCAATCAGAAATGGCATTGCAGGTTGACGGTGAAACGGTATCTGGGGATGTGATTCTATCACGTATTTCAGAAGGTGTTCGTGTCACATGGACCTGGACAACAGAAAAAGTTGGACAAATGAATATAACGGCCTTTGCTTCAATCACTGTACAACCCGGTATGGAAGCTATTACGCATACTGAATCCTTAGACATCTTTGTCACAGGAGGAGATGACGGAGGAGGTAGTGGATTTTATCCTTCAGATGAGCCACTGTACTCAAACGGAGATGGGTCTCCACTAAGTGTCTCCATACAAATGGAAATGTATGCTGAGGAGGGAGAGGTCGCTCTTAATCGACAAACAAGCCTCACAATCGAAGGACAAATGGCCTACTGGTTGCGATGGGGTCTGGATAATATCGGTCGAGAAAAATCTGAAATTTCCCAATCTCTCTCTCTGTTTTCTGCTGGTTCTGTTGGAGATGAACACCGACAGAATAGGGTTGTCGATCAGGTAGAAATTTCAGAATTTGAAATTCAAATGCGTAATATCGGAACTTCATTCCTAGGCATTGGGATGGCGATGGAAGCAGATGAGTTACTTGGAAAAAATTTACAAGACTTCGAAATTGTAGATTTTGATATCGATTTATTGGGCGAGACAAAAGTGATTACGCATCCCATCAAGCTCACAATTACAACGCTGGAAGCCGTCGATCAGAGTAGCAAATCTGTTTTCTTGAGAAGTTTCATCATCTCCCAACCGGCTAACCCACACTGGGCTGATTACGATCTTCAAATTATGTTGGAAACCGATATGCTCACGGGCGTTACCGGTCCAGAAATACTTGGAAGTACAAGCCTCAAATTATCTCATACTCGAAGCCCATTTACTGATTCAATCAAAGTAACAGGGAACCAATTATCTCCCGAGGATGCTTATACCTTCGAAGGGCTTGGAACTTCAAGCATCATACATGCACCGTTCCCCCTATCATTGATTGTATTATTTTCTTCTGCAATCATCATGGGATTAGCGCTCAAACTTACAAAGAATAGAGTTCGTAAAGCCATTTATCTCGAGACACCATTGTTCGGACTTGGATTTGCAACGTTTTGGTTTGGTTATCCTCCGTTGGTGATTTTTAGTACGATTGGAGTTTTGCTGATCATCCTAGCGACAACCGCTATCGCTAGCCCAAGAACCGCCATAACGGAAGATTTGCCATCATTCCCAGTAATCAATTGCCCCTCTTGTGGCACACCAAATGCCATAACAAGTAACGAGAGACCAATAAAAATCCCGTGTGGCGGTTGTGGTAAAGTACTCAAGATTGTGGGATAAGTTCCCCTGTTTTGATTAACAAATCTGCTTGATTTGATGCATGCAACCGACTCTCTTCATCATCAAGCGGCCAACTTTGTTCTATTCGCCATAGCAATGTCGCTAAGTCAAACCGGCTGCCTGGAAATATAACGCGTTTCCAGATTAATTCTTCTAAACGCCCGGTTGAGAAGTCAATATCTCTTAATGCTGGAAGAGCAAGTTCCGACAAACTCGTTCGTCGTTGTTCAAAATCCATTTTTTGCCACATTTTAACCAATTTTTCAAAGCGTTTCTGTGATATCGAAGGAAGAAATAGTTCCATTTCTTCTTCTACTTCTACCATTGGAAGCAAACGGATGAGTCCATCATCTAGCAATGCATCTCTCAATTTCATGTATATGGGGTCATAATTACTTTCCATGGATTTGCGAAGCCACTGACCAGCAAGCATCAAAGGCCTCATGCGCTTTATTTTCGGTGCTTGAGGGAGTATTTCATTCACCAAGAAAGTCACAATACCCAATGAATCAAGGACACCCTGATGAGTTCCATCCGAGTCCTCGAATACTACTTCCACATTGGATGATTCAATACTGACATTTTGTTGTTCAATCGAAATTCCTCTAAAGGAAGAATCACCAGTCACAATTCGGATACTGAGCCCATCGTGGTTTGGCCACTCGAATGATTCGTCTTTGGGCAAATGACGAGATGATGGGCCAAAGGTTCTCTTGTATTTTTTACCGTGACTAAGACAAGCCAATTCGAGATTAGCAAGGCCAATCACTCCCCTCGTGTCTGCTGAGGCAATCAATTCGATGTAATCGGAGTTTTCCCACAATTCGATGAATTTGGTTTTCGTTACTGAAAACGAAGAAAACACATCGAGCGATTTTAGTGGAGGCATCGGAATATGAGGCGGTAAGAATGCCTCTACATCAAGGTGACGTGCATCACTCTACAATCAATCGCAACTGATCTCGCTTGTATTTCCAATCAGCAGCGATTCGGCCTTCTCTGCGATAATACTTAGCAAGACGGCGAATTTTAGATTCTGTTATGTGCAGGGCTCTCGAGTTGTGAAGGTCTTTGTGATTTTTGCCCAGATGCTCTAGTAGGGAAACAGCTTTCCTCATGAGATTCATCATGTCCTCGGGGTAGGCACCACCAACGGATGCTTCAGCGAGTATGGATGAAATTCGACGACCATCGAATAACAATCTTACACTTGGAACAGCGTGTTGATCTCTCAAAATAGTTCCAATTTCTGAGGTTGAATGGCCTTCTTTTGCAAGTTTTAGGATGATTTCTTTCACTTCATCAGCGTTGGTATTGGACCACGATGGGGCAGCATCCACATATGGCTTGGAAGAGCCACTTGCGCCTTTATTGGAAGAATACATTCGTGCCATAACAAGCCCTCGTTCTGCGGCGACCGGCTCCTTCTTATTAATCACTTTGATGAATCAGAAGAGAGTTTATGCCGCAATTTCGCCAACCTGCCAGGAGTTCCATTCCACTCCCAAGAAGGGGCTAAGGCTCTAGCGCTCCCAACCAAGACGCCCTTTTGAATCAGCAAAACTTCCTCTCCAACTTTCAAATTATCAGGCCATGATTCCAATAAACCAAGGTGTAAATCGCCAAGTAATTTTTGTTCGTCCTTGACCTTAACTTCAGGTAATGTCTTATTCTCGTGCATCACCGTCAAACCGATTTTGGAAATTGAAAAAGCACCTCTTTTTGTAGACCATACTGCCAGTTGTTGTCCGTCTTTTTCCACCTTCCAATCTGGAAATTTACCTTTGATACGACAGTCAGATAACCAAGTATCATTGTTAAACATAAATCGGGAAATACTTTTGAAAGTATCAAGATTTATTTTTTCTCCTTTCCTTTTTCTCAAATTTTCTTGTTCCCTCACAGCATTGCGAAGTCGTTCCAGTGCAGCGGCTGATGTAGGAGATTCACCACTTGCTGTTGATATGATAGAGATATCTAGATCGGGCATGGGTATGTTTGTGTGATTGATGATGACATTGTAGGAGTGTCTATTGAGCAATCCCAAGAGTACATCGTGAATCATGCTTATTTCCTCAATGCTCCAATCACCAGTGACCGGTAAATCATAATGTGCCGCAGGCCAAACAGACTCCAAATCCCGAGGCACTATGCCAAGTGGAGAAGTAATCATCAGTTCATGAACACCACTATGTCCAATTTCTCGAATAAATTTTCGATGTGTTGGAGAGTATGAATATGGTTTTGTTGCTGAGCATGGTAGTAATATCAGAATATTTTCGACACTGGGAGGGCAAGTGTAAGTATTTTTCATAAATCGATGCCAATGCTTTACCACCGGATCACTCAATCCAGAGGGGGATAAGCACTCAAACAAATAATCTCTACCCACGACCGATTTCAATAAACCAGGCATGGTATCTGTCGAACGACTAAAATGTCGAAGATGTTCAACCATTTTTGGGGAATTCAATGATTGCTTTTCGGCCAAATTTCTCAACCATCCTCCCGCTAGGGCTGCTCTCGTGCTGTTGATGGCATGTTCAAAATGAACGACATAATCCAATGATTCGCCCTCCAATGGATTTCTTGGACCATCTTGTGTCAAAATGAGACCGTTCGCCTTTGCCAATCTTGACCGAGCCATGTCATGTAAATCGACACCAAACCAACTCAGTAAGGCAATGTTGTCAGGCCCAGATATACCTGGTGTCCAAAGCAATGCCCCTGGATACTGTTTCTTAATGGCAATAATTGCATCAACCAATCGTCCTTGGTGTGCGGTGAGTTGAGGTGCATCGACGAGTACCACGATAGAAGGACGTAAATCGGATTTGAGAATGCTTTCATCATGGCGTAATCTTTGCCAACTCATCACTAAAACGTCATCGCCTGTTGGCATTTCACCCGCATTCGCTTCTTCAAGGACCGGAGGTAATACAAACCCTATCGAGGATTCATAGTGAGGACCAAGGTCTTCGGAAAAAGGATCAAGACTTGCCCTTGATGAAAAATACATTTTCGAAGGCAATGTTCTCTCCATTTTGCATGAAAACGGTGCCATATTGATGTCGAGTTCAACATCTCCCTCGAGGAGTACTATTCCCGGAGTAGTGGACAAAGGGTGGGTACGATCACCGAGTTTCCAAGACCTTGCAAGTCGGTCTCTGTGAACAACGGTTCTTCCCAATTGCTGCATTAACCCATCGAGAGTCTCTCATGCTTTGAATGATTTGAAGAGCGATGACAATTTCGTGGTGTCATGCGAGTGGAGATACCTTTGTTATTGGTAATTCTTCTCTTGTCAAATTTCGTGTCGGCATCAAGCGTATTTACGGTTGAGGAAGGAGAACTCTGGGTTGATTGTAATAATTGTTCCATCGAGATTTCAAAAAATGATGCAATCCTCGCCAACGGATCCAACTACGCACTAGATGTAGACCAAGGTCAAATTGAATTAGAGTCATACGGCGGAGAGGATTATATTCTGGTGCTACCAGATGAAGAAAATTGGCCCAATCAGCGACCTTCTCCGATGCAACAGAGTGATCATCTCAACATCCCCACTCAAATTCTATGTCCCTGTGAACTTGGACTTTCTCTCGAAGGTCGGATTACATCAGACCAGCCTGATATCATTCACATCGACACAGTGAACGAATCAACCCACTACAAGATTGATCTGATGGCATCATCTGATGATTTACTGATCAGTGTTTTTGCACAAAACCTCACGAATGAGTGGCTTATCGAGAGTTTTGAGATTTCAACTCCAGTGAGATACCAGTCAACCAGCACTTCACTCTTCGTCCAACATGATGCTGTCACAAGCGAAGAGAATCGGATTTTTTTGCAACTTGAAACACAATCACCTAGAAGTTTTTACTCAATGAATCTATCAAAATTTGATACGCATTCAATTCATGAGTTAACTCAGCCAAATGGTTTTGTTGAAGGTTTTGGACCTCAAGTGATTTCGATTCCTTTCAACCATACTCAAGAAGCAAGAATCATAGGCTCTGATGCAATCATATCTCAGCAGTTGTTTGTCCAAGAAAATTCAATGAGTAATCCAATCCTCCATCAAGCCGGTCAATCGATTATTTGGGCGATGCCATCGACCATCCAACTCGAATTGTCGGTCGTCACAAACCAAAGTTGGATTATTGAGTATCAAATCATTGACCACGGAGATGGACTCGAAAAGATTGAAGCTCCTGCGATGCTTCCTCAAACCAACCAGACCGATAATCAATCTTGGCCGTTATTGCCGCTTGAAAAGACGCAGGTATCCGGAGAATTATCATTACCAATCATGGACTATGTCGATGTGTACCGTATTGAAACAAGTGGCTGGGATGAATCAATTCATTTATTTCAAGTAGTGATAGAAGGTGATGTTCGTAACCTGGAAGCTACCATTTGGGACATGAATCAGGACTTATGGATACCTCTGGATTCCACCAATGCCAGTTTTTCGATGAAATCCATCACAATATCTTCTCAACTAGGCCTTGGCACTCATTTTCTGCGCATACAATTACCCAACGGCAGTGATTCTTTACCGCAAGAATGGGGTGGCAATGCTTCCGTCTATGCGTATACACTAGACATATACTACGAATTAGTTGATGAAGGTGAAGAACCATGGTTCCCACCAAATCAAGAAGCTGTAACTTGGGGAGAGAGAGTGAGATGGATACTTGGAATTGGCATGCTCCTTCCAGCGATTCTTCTTGCATGGAACCTAAGAATACAACGCAATCAAGCCGCAGAGATATTAGAAAATAAAGAAAGAATCAAGTGGGTCAAACAAAGAATACAGGAAGTAGGAGCAAAACAGGCGAGTAAAGACCTTGAAAAGTCTTTGTCAGGTCTAGCCCTGCTTGAATGGGAAGACGCCATTCTGTCATGGGGAGAGCCGATGCTCAGACACATGACAGAAGGGATTGATATCGCTGCATGGGCGCTTGATGAGCAACTGACTGATGATGACTCATGGCCTTTGTTAGTTGGAATAAAGGTGGGCACAGATAATTGGGAAATTGCTGGAATGAGATTTGAAGCACCGGAGGGAGAGCCATGGGAAATCAAATCGGTCAAACCTCGTCTTCTTTCTAGAGATGATGAAATTTTCCTGGACCAATTATCTGCCGAAAGTAGAACATTTGTACAAGTGAATATCAGTGGAAGTGCCGCAATGGTTTCCGTTCACATCTCAGGAATGGTAAATGAGGTCCCTATGGCGGCAAAACCCAGTAATGCGATAAATCGATTTCAAGAAGAAGAATGACGTCTTATCTTAGCGTCATTTTCCATGCGTTCGATTATACTCAATTCTCCATCAAGAATCTGCTTCATTTCCTTGATCTTTTTGAGGTCTTGTTTAGAAAATTTAGATGGCATGACTAATTTTAGCAAAACGATAACATCACCTCTACCTCTACTACGATTACTAGGCATACCTCGCCGAGGGATGGTAACCGTATCTCCTGAATTGGATTTTGAAGGAACTGAAATTTTGAGATCTTTACCATCGACATGAGGAATCGTCACGTCGCAACCGGTCACAAGATCTGAATATCCCAGTGGAAGGGACATTATGAGATCCATGCCACTTCTTTCAAACCATGGATGCTCTTCAACCATAATCTCAATATGCAAGTCGCCGGGTTGTCCCCGCCCTCTTCGAGCGGGCTCTCCTCTTCCCCGCATGCGCATGACCATTCCATTATCTGCGCCTTCTGGAATATCAAACCGAATGGTTTGAGGTTGGTTAACAGAACCGATCCCGTCACAATCACCACAATCAGCGTCATGTGTAAACCCAGAGCCCTGGCATTCTTCGCAGGTCTGAACCGCATCACTAATGAATGGACCAATTTGCTGACGAACCCTCACTCTACCTTGACCTCGACATGTTCCACAGGTTGATGTGGACCCACCCTCAGCACCAGTTCCTTGACATGAAAGGCATTCAGTTGGAAGGTCTAAATTTAATTCAGATTTTGTACCGGTATAAGCCTCTTCAAGTGTAACTTGATGTCGTATACGAATATCCGCTCCCCCTCCAGAACTTCGACGACCTCCTCCAAATATTGATGAAAAAAAATCTCCACCAAGGATATCTTCCAAATTGATGTTGAATCCACCTGCTCCAAAGGGAGAGCCACCTGGAACGTTATGGCCAAAACGGTCGTATTGGCGCCTTTTATCGGGGTCAGATAATACGGCATAGGCCTCTTGAATCTCCTTAAATCTTGACTCTGCATCTTCTGCATCATTTTTATCTGGATGATATCGACGAGCAAGAATCCGAAACGCTTGTTTCAATTCCTTATCGTCAGCGTTTTTCTCAACGCCGAGGACTTCGTAATAATCTCGCTTGTCTGACAAAGCAATCCCCGACCATCCCTGCCTAAATCCGATTCGCTTTCAACTTCACGTCGATAAGGTAACTCCACAATGGGGGCAATATCTTGGTTGACCATCGTATCCTTTTTGGCAGGATCTGCAACGTGCTTGGAAATTATTTTGAGCAGTCATTGATGACATGCTTGCCATTTCCTCCAGTGTCGTTGGCGTAGATGTTTTTCCATCCTGGGGACTTATGGATTGAATTAAATTGCCATGATCGCTAATACTCATCATCTCAAGATCAGCATCAGCGCTCAATCCTTCTTTTTCTGGGAGAGTGGGTGCTTTTTCAAAAACGGTCATTGAGGTCGGATTTTCTGATGCTTGCTTTTGCAAAAGGTTTTGATGCTTCTGTTCTCTCTTTTCTTTTACATTCTTTCCAAATAGAGAACCAACTTTATCGATCATATTATCCATAAACGAAGATTTTCTTTGAGCCCCTATTGTTGAATTAACTTGAACATCACCCATCGCCGAGTCATACATTTTTGAAGTTGCATTCATGACCAAAGTTGAATCAAGCAATAGATTGACTTCTTTTTTCTCATCCCTATCTAATTCGATTTCATCCGGCTCTTGATTGATATCACCGACGGTCCTGGATAAGAGTTCTTCACTCAACGGTTGTGACTTGCTTGCAAACGTTACATCTTTTGACCAAACACCACTCTCTTCTGCTTTGAGTTGTTTTTTAGTTGACTTCAGTGCCTTCGATCTTTGCCATTCATAATCCCTTACACGTTTGGTTCTCTGATACAATAAACCCCCAATGAGTAAAGCAAAACCATTGGCAAAAATCGTTAATCTGTTTGAGTATGAGAACATACCGTCAATCGGAGAAATGCTGTATCGTAGTACATTAAGAATCACAATTGGCAAGAATAGTAAACCGATAGCTGTAACTGGTCTTGCCTCCATTAGTTAGCAATCAAAGACATCGACCTCATGAACATTATCGATGCATGTATCTCAAGACCTGTCTTTGCTTGCTCTACCTTTGCGAAACAAACCATCGAACAGGCCAAAAGTAAATCCTGTATGTAATATAAGTAGACACAAGGGATGACCCCACAGTAAATTCACTTGACGACGTTGAAATACTTGGATTAAACCACCTCCAAGCAAAACAAAGCCGTAGAGCGGAATCAGCCATTGATACCAAAAAAGACATGCAATCAATCCAAAGAGTGGCAAAAATTCTCTCACGTCAACTCTCGACGGATGCGATAGTAATACCTTACTCCGCCAAAATCCATACCGATGAGACATCAACCACCATGAGCGTAGGGTACTTCTTTTTCTCATCCGAACATAAGAAACGTCCGAACGATAGATGGGCCAACCCTTTTTCATCAATCGCATTGATAGATCAGAATCTTGGCTTGTGATGAACGATTCATCCCAACCTCCCACATCTCGTAATGCTTCGATGGATTGTAATGCAAAGGCCGGTACCTTTGTTTTCCCTTGACCCTTAAAATTTGCAAATTGACCACCTCCAGAACCAAAAGGTGATGATAATGCCGATTCTATCCAACTTTCTACTCCAGAGACATCTTCGACAGGCAATACCTTTGTACCGATAGCACCAACTTTCCGATCTAAAATTTGTTCCAATTCTTCGAGATCTCGTACTCGCTTTTCAACATGGTCTTCAGGTATTGTTGCATGTCCAATCATTTCAAGACAGTGTGATACAGAATTATCGAGATGATTCAAGGCTAAATTTCGGGCAGGGCCAACATGCTTACCGGGATTATGGAGGATGGTTATATCTTGAGCATATTTTTCTAAAATATCCAATGTTCCGTCAGTCGATCCTCCATCAAGAATCAGAACTTCACAAGGATAAGTTTGAGAAAGAATACTTTCAACACATGATGCAATATATTTTGCTTCATTCAAGACAGGTACGACAACACAAACTGAAATTCGATTTTCATTAGTGTTGTTTTTTTTCGTACTTTTCATCCCCGGCACAAGTAAATCCAATGGATTCTTTCATGTAAGTTTAGCCTGATATCACTAAAAACCTGATAGAAATAACACAAACAATGGACCAGATGAGGCTAACCGGGAGAGATGAAGGCATCAATGTTGTAGTCTCAAGTTTGTGCGCTACCTCTGATGACCCAGAAAAAGTAATCCAATCAATCAAGAATATTTTTCCTGAATTTGAAACTGGTTCATATGAAAACCAAACCTTTCCAAGTGCTCAGCAGCACCTCATAACTGAAGAGAACCAAAATATGTCAAACTTCATTCAAATCGTGAATGATCATAGAATATTGGATACTACAATGGATCACATGGCCATCGGATTAAGTGACCGAAATACCCGTTTTAATATAAGCCGACAAGCCGCTGCTGCTGGTAAAATTGCATTTCCAATTCCGGGTGAAACACCCTTTGGAGGAGTAATTGAAATTCAATTAATTGGAGATGATTTACCACAATGGATTGAGGCTGCAACATGGCATCCTGGGAGACAATACGTACCAAGAGGCATAGGCGATGAATTTGCGATGAAGAAGGATGGCGAGGTCAGGCATTGGCATGCAAATGATCGATAATTGAAGGAATAATGAGATGATTAGAACCGATCCAATCCAGATCTTCTTCTCCTCCACACCATCTTATTTCATCGTGTGAGTGAAGACAAAAATCATCAGTAAGCAGGTGGCAAATGTGTACATGCAAAATAACCGTCACTTCATCATACACATGAAACCACACTCCAAGAAAATTTTCAATCGATATATCAATTTCCAATTCTTCCATTAACTCTCGTTTGAGGGCCTCAGGAATCGATTCAGAAAATTCAATTTTTCCTCCGGGAAATTCCCACTTGCCTTGATGTATGTCACCACATGCCCTCTTTGCAGCGAGAAATGAATCAGAATTGACGATGACTCCGGCTGCGACATCAATATATTTCTTCGAAAGCATCCGAGCAATACATTGAGAAGCTAAGGATTCGAGTTCTTCGGTTTGTTCCCAAGGTGGAAGATGGAGAAATAGACACGGAGTTTTATTGGAAACCTCAAGTGTTCGATAGTAGGTTTCATTGCACAAATAGGTGCCAGCATCCGATGAGAGTACAGGAGCACCAGGTAAAACATTGAGATTCCAACTTTTAAGTTCTACAACTGAAAACAAATCTCCCTTACCAGAGATCGGTATATCTTGTTCGATTCTACCATCATTATCAGGAATAGAGAAATCTAACTTGTCTTGTGCCCTTGACTCTATACGTGGGACCTTGGAATCCAACGCAACACCCATCAATAAAACCGCATCATATGAGGTGCGTGACATCTTTTGTTTCGGCAAAATAGAACCTGATAGAGAGACCGACAGAATCTCAACATCAACTTCTCTTCCAAGGAGACATTCTCCTTGAAAAGTTCTTGCAACCTGTTCAGATATATTCTCACTACATTCTCCAAAGGGTTCAAAGCCACAAATGAGAATTCGAGGAGGAGACATATCCTTTGGAAAACAGAATATCTCTTCACAGTTCTGCCATAACGTTAGAAATCAGAGGGTATTAGACAGGTCAAGTGTCAGAAGAGATTGAGGTATTCGTACCGACCGAAGAGACCAAACAGCGTCTTGTTTTCTTGAATATAATTCGAGATATAACCGGTGGTATCGGTTTTTGGGGAACACTTCGACCACTCGTTGCCGTGGTTTTGGCCGCGATACCATTTTTGTTTCTTGGTCAGCATTTTAATGGACAACACCGCAAGGGAATGGATGCAAAACTACTCCAATTACCGCTTGCTCTTACGGTGATTCTCTGGGTTTTCCTTTGGATATGGTCAATCTATGACGCATGGACTGAATCAAATGTTTTAGTTTCTCAAAAAACGGGTCAAATTTGATACAATTGATGCTTCACTTCGATAGTCCCATCTGAAATACCTGAGAGATCATTGAGATCATCTTGGTCAAATTCGTTGGGTAAAGTTCCAGAAATAAACTGAGCGATACCGACTGTTTCGACTGCCCAATACATCACTGAGTCTTCATTGTTAGAATGCCCGGGATGTTCGGGGTCTTCATGGTCAACAGGCGATTGATAAACAAGATTTACCAAGCCAAGAAGGTGGCCAATTTCGTGAACAAGTACGGCCTTTTCAATTTCTGTAGCCGATGGTCGAGCAAAAATTGGGGGTTCTGCCTCTTCAATTGAATCTCCGAAAAGAGCAACTGTAGAGGCGTCTACTGCCACGCCCAATACTGAATCATCTTGGTATGTGCCTCCCGGGAATAACACATGCCATCTTAATTCTCCTTCCACGGCCAATGGTGAGTGTTTTCTAAACGAGGCCCCAATTTCCCGGATGTCGTCAGCGCTTAGAGAGTTAGATTTTCCAAAATCTACTTGACTAAACTCAAAACTGATGCCTTCTGGTTTATCACAAACCTGTAAAAGCCGGGTTTTGAGCAAGTCAACAGAATCTTGATGTGGGCGATATCCTTCTTCGTAGTCTATCTCTAATACCATCTTTGGGATGCTTGGTGAGAGGCAGGCAACAACGAGACCGCCTGGTACGCCTCTATCTTCTGAAGCGATAACTGAATCTTCGAAACACCCGCTCATACCGCTCAAGAGAATAACAAATGAAATGAATACAGCACGCATAATCTCACCTAAAAGCCGTCTTCGAAAGTTACTGGGGAAAATAATTGCCCTGGTCTTTGAACTTGCTCTAGACGTTTCCTCATCTCATACTCCCAATTTCTCATGAATAATAATGCACTCATAAGACTAAGTTTTTCTTCTTCAATGGTTACACGAATGAGTGTGTCTAAGATATCCATTCTGTCGTCGTCAACCATTTTCAAAACTCGTTCTAAATCGTAATTAAAATTATTTGATTCATTGTTATTATCTTTGAGTGGTATTGGAGACGTTACAGTTTCGGGAAGAGATTCATCATGCTCATCTGCCAATTCTTCTAATCGTGTCATAAGGGCTTTAATCCAGCGATTAATAATCAAACTTACCTCGATCAAAGGCATTGATAGTTGTTCTGTCAGATGGACCATCCGTTCTTGAAGGGTCACCATCGATTCAGATGACAAGTTAATCACCTTAGTGAATCCAAATATTGTTGCCCATAATGTTGCCATTGCTCCATCGTCCAACCAGGTGGCAGTTGACCATTAGGAAGAGGAGGTATCATCGCAGTAGATTGAGGCATTACGGGGTTTGTGTAAGCACCAGGAAGTGCATGTAAGCCTGAATCTGAAACAGCAGCAGCCGCTAAATCCGGAATCGATTTTTCATAATCAGTCTCGATTTCTTCGGCATGGTTAATGTCTTCTCCTCTACGGATCCGACGGATTATGACCATCTGATATACTCCAAATGACATGGCAAGCAGTGTAATCACAAACATGACAACAGCAAAACTGTACTCAGAAATCTGTGTTCCTAAAGCGGCTCCATCTCTGATAACTGATTCTTTAATCAACAAAGGCGGTAAAGACATTCTGTCTTTTTCAACTCCTGATTCAATCAGCAATAAACGATATTGGAGATAATCTCCCGACTCCCCATTCGCTAAAACATCAAGATTCGTTTCCACAGAATCACCCGACTTAATGGATACATTACCTTCGGCAGCAAGAGTCCATTCACCTGAATCAGATAGATGCTGAAGTACAAAACCGACTTCTCCACTATTGCCATTATTCGACATGGAAATGAGCAACGAAACGGTATCCTGGGAGGATGGGGTGGGGTTTGACCATTCCAACACGGTAGTTGTATGCCTCAGTGAAACATTTGGTCCGGATAATGCGAAATTCCACGATGCGGAAGGATTCTCAATATTATTTTCAATTGGGCTAAAAGAATTACCTGAAGCATCAGTTCCTGTTATCCAAGCATCCAGCGTGTATGATGGAAGAATCGATGTTGCTCCAGAATCTAATAAATCAATTGATGAGGACCAAATTATATCATCCGCACCGCTACCAAAAATTTCTACATCATTCAAGGGGACGCTATTTCTAGCGATTTCTGCGTTACCAGCTTTGATAACGTAATGGAATATTGGCGGTTGGTTAATACTAAATCCGTAATTATCTCTTGCATCAAGAGTTACTTCCAAAGAGGATAAGGACGAAATTGGGATGGCCTGATTGGGAGCATAACCGGAGAGAATGACTTCACCAATTGAAGGAGATTCATCATCAACTGCAAATCTCAAGACTGGCTTTTCAGCCTGATCATAGGTTGCCAAGCCCGGTAAACCCTCTAATTTCGCAGTTAGAACCAAATGACCGCTTCGAATCGATGGTACAAGAAAATCAATATCGAACTTTCCAAGTTGGCCACTTGCAACGCGCCACTCATTCTCAAAGTCACCAATAACCACATCCATGCTACCGCTTGGAGCAGGCGTTTCATCTTCGCTAAACATCACTCGGCCGCTAAACCTAACCGCTTGGCCAACCCCGATAATTGATTCACTTCCATCTTCAAGAAAGTGGTTAATACCATTTCTTAACTCAACAGCTCGTACTTGGCCCGAACTCATATCAAATCGGAAATCATTATCTAAACTCCATTTGTCATTACCAAGACCAAACTCTGGTTGATTACAGGCAATAACTTCACCGAGATTACAGGGTTTGTCCATCAACTTCACCAGAGGAACAAACAATTCTTCTCCGTCAGTATCCCAAACCTCCGGGAAGTACCATGTCAATTGGAACTTAATTTCTGCATAAATATGGGTATCAAAAAACGGGTCTGGAGTGAGCGTTGAGTAAAGATTAGACACGGCAAGACCGGTACTTTCACTCGAAAGAATCAGCAAAGGCTCTTCATCAGCGTTCATGGAGATATTTCCATAGATTGTCGTAGAAATATCTTCCAAATCTTCTCCAAGTGAAATATGAACAGCATCTAAATCCATCCAACCATTCTCATCTGACATGTTCAGGAAAATAGTGTAATCCAGGCCTGGATGAAGGGGTTGGTTATCATCATGTCCAATAATCGTTGATTCCTCAACATTCAATACCGGCTTAAATTCTTCACGAATAGTATAAGTTGCCAAGGTTTGATTCCATCTTGGTCCAATCTCACCGGCAAAGTATCCGCAATATGGAGGACCTGTCGGACATACAGGCAATCCCCCATTCGCGATTTCATTTCCCTTCCCATCTTGACCTGTGACATAAAATGTCACTTTTTGACGATGGGTGAGCACAGAATCATCAATTGAACCTTGGAATACGTTTATGCCACCAGAAAGTGTTTCTGGGTTTGTCATAGGGACTTGGATGTATTCATTTTCTTCTGGTAAGCCGTTGAAGTTCGTATCTGAACACTGAGAAAATTCACCTGCTTGACAACCCAGCCAGTAATTGAGCGTTATTTGAATTGGAGGATCTACTGAATCCTGGATGATGACCGATATCGGCTGACTAGGACTTGCTCTACGCTCTCCTCCATTAGGAGTTGCTGAAACAACAAGGGGGGAATTACCATCGAATATCAGAAGTCGATTGCTAAAATCACGATTCATATGAACAGAACCTGACGGCAACAGGTCTGCTGCTACGGTCACAAGCATCCCTCCTGGGCTTGATTCCATAGGTGTTTGTACGAGAATCTCAAAATCACCGAAAGCAGGGTTACTGATACGAAATAATTCGATAGCAGGGCCATCTGGATCTCCGTCAAATGTAACATTTTGTCCAGAAACAACAATTTCAAATTCTCCTGGAAGAGGGAGATAAGAAGTTCCCTCGAAAGAGAAAGTACCTGAAATACTTAGATTTGTACCCCCTCGTACCCAAGCATAATCTTGTAATGATTGTTCGTTAAAATCAAAAAATGAAAGGTCACTTAATTGCAAGTCATTTTCAATCCGAAGTCCAAAATTATCTGAAGTCCAATCACTGACTTTCAAACCTTCATTATCAACAACAGAAATGATTGCTTCGGAGGAGGGATTATCTTGAAGTGTCCAATTTGATTTGACAGGAATTGTAATTTTCTTTAATCCAGAGGGCGTTGTTGTGAGTGTACAATTACCAGAGTCATAAAACACGAAATTTTGTTCGGTATTTACTGTAGTACACTGATTGCCTGTTTCCCATCTAAATGCAGTTGATGGAAGGTTGTCGGATTCAAGACCTGCTGTAACCTCAGTGACCGAGTTGACCCCATCGCCAAGGGCCACGTAAACAGACAAATCTCTCCAGATACCATCTGGGACGAGTACTCCTCCTTCTACTTCAACGGATACAGCACGTGTCACCATTTCGTAAGTGATATCCAAATCGTAAATTTTTACCCTACCTGGTGAGGCTGCCTTCACAGCG